>Ga0233413_10000050_pt1 | contig 60501 bp, 57 predicted proteins | sample Na_anoxic_6_MG_FD_189019 | JGI IMG/M metagenome (GOLD analysis project Ga0233413, IMG submission 189019) | Seawater microbial communities from Saanich Inlet, British Columbia, Canada - Na_anoxic_6_MG | ecosystem: Environmental > Aquatic > Marine > Inlet | place: Canada: British Columbia...
ATTTCTTGTTGGTTTATTTCGAATATTTGAGGTTCATCTGTAACATCGTTTGCTATCCAGATTTCTGCAGCTTCTGGCATTTCACCATACACATCATAATATGCAACTGCATAAGCAGCACCTTGCATTTTATAGTTGTCTATCCATTTTTCTGGTTTAGGTTTTCTGCTAGATTTGTAATCAACAATCTTTAATTTTCCATCGATTTTAGCAGCTTTATCAAGAGTTCCTGCGTAACCTCCACCACGTCCAGACCATACTGCTTCTTCTTGTAAAAGTAATTTTTCAACTCGATCAAAAGATCCGGTATTTAAGAATTTCATGAAAAGATTTTTTCCATTTTCTTTGTTTTCTGGTTCAATCTCTGCCATTTCTGGTTTGGCTAAGACATCTTCGAAGGTTTTCTTTAATATACCATTAGTGGATTTTTCATTCATTAAAAGGTACATATACCGTTCATTGAGTTCATGCATAAATGTACCACGTTTAGCAGCATTATGAGATATTTTATTGGCTTCTTCTTCGCCAACTCGTTTTTTCCATTTTTCAATTCCAGACTTATCGGTCATTTCACCTAAGATTGTTGTTACACTAGGGAGTTGAATGTGTTTGTTTACGACATAGTATCTACCATGTCCGTGAGGTCCTGTTGTTCTTTTCATTAATTAAATAGTTGAGAGATCCAACCAAATATACTATGGCCGGATATGTTAGTAATAAATGCGTTGATAGCTAAAATTATAGTTGTCCATAAAAACATTTTAAATAGCCAAGTAAGACCTTTAATGATAGAATAACTTTCTTTATCAGTTTCTAACGTTAATAGATATGCAAACGATTCTGGAATGTCAGTGATGATGTTATATTCTGGGTAAAGTATTTCACTTACACCTAGTTTAAGTGTGGTAGCTTCAATTTTACGTAGTTCATCAATTAGAAAAGTTTCCCTTGCTTGTTCATGTTGTTTATCATATAATTCTGTTGGTATATTGATAACGGTATATAGTCTATATTTTTTATCGAATCTAATTTCAGGTTTATGTTTCTTGAACATTGCTTGAACTCCAGATTCTTGACACATTTTTTTAATGATGTAATGATTTTTAAAATCTTCACGTACATCGCTAGGCCAATCAAACGGCTTGAATAACCATTTAAATGCATCTACTAGCATATTATCCTTTTTCATATTTATTGAGTTTATTTTGTTTTGCTATTAAATATCGTACATACAGATCAAGATTAAAATGATCCCAATGTTCTTTCCAATCTGCTATATTCGTTCCAAATATTGTTTGTTTCATTATATTTATTTGATTAGTTTTGTAATTCCTTTAGGTGAGATTGAAGAGTTCGTTTACCACGAGCAATTCGATTTTTGATTGTGTGTAAAGGTAATTTATGTTTCTTAGAAATATCACCATATTTCATTTCTCGAACTAATCGATCTTTTACTATTTCTTTGTATAATGGATCGAGCATTTCGATGGTATCTAATATAACTTGATGTTTCGCTTGCATCTCATATTCACGTTCTTGGAGTGTTTGAAAATCTTCCTCTGATGGTTCATTTTCAATAGTATTGTACATTATTTTATCGGTCATACGATCATTATCGTAATAAGAATCGAAAACAGAAAAATTGGTAGTTGCCGCACGTTTTTTTCTTCTTAAAAACATGATTGCTTCATGGTAACCTATTCGATATATCCATGTTGATATATGATATTCAGGATTGAACTGATGTATTTTATTGTAAACGATCGCCATAGTCATTGAGAATAAATCCTCAGCAGCATCACGATCTCGTGTTATTTTATTGATGTAATTGAGTAGTCCAGGTTTGATTCGATTATAAAGTTCGTTAAATGATTTTTCTGATTTTGTGGAAGAAAAATCTTCGCCTAAGGTTTTCAATGAATTTGCCATAATTTGCTTTTTTGTCTTTTGATGTTATTATTAATTAATTATATTTAAATATAATACTTTTTTGTGGTAAATAAAAATTTTTTATGTTAACAAATTGTTAACTTATTCGGTTTTTTCGTGTATTAGTTCATTTACTTCTTTAAGTGATTTTAGTGATACTGGCCCGAGTGACCATAAATCGCAATTAACATTGAACCGCAATTCGTTATGTAATTCTGCTTTATATTCTTTATCACATCCATGTATAAGCATAGTTCCTTTATCTTTTCCTGGCCAATTCACCATAGGGTAATGTGATAAGACTACATTATGTCCAGTTAACTCAAAATAACCTTTATGTGTTGGTATTCCGTGGATATGAAATACATCTTTTTGACACTCATCAGTAGGTGCCATGATGATATTAATGATTCCATTTAATTTAATTAAAACCGATTCTGTTGATAACGCATCCCAACCAAAACCTCCAAGATGCCATACAATATCATCCGGTTTTATAATTGAATTCCAATTATCTATTAATTGCTGGTTATATTTTTCTGGTTCTATTAATCGTTTCTTTGCCGATGTAAATCTACCAAAATATGTATCTGAAATTAAGTATATCATCTTTTCCATCGTTGTCCCTTTTTATATTCTGCTGGATGTAATCTACATGAATCTGCATGAAAACATCGTGTAGTTCCATCGTTAGTTATTAAAGTGCATGTTCGTTGTGGATATCCTGGAGTACCAGGTTCGTGGATTTGTTTAAGATAGAATTTTTTAGTTACCTTAAATCCAGCAACCATAACTCGTTTTCCCACATGAATATCAGATAACAAAGAAGATTCTTTGATATTATCATATTCATAATAAGTAAAACCACTTTGTGATTTCACTTCAACTGTTGTAAAATGTTCCTTCGCCATTAAATAGACCTTAACTTATTAATTAATTATTTATTATATGCTTTTTGTTATAAAAAGTTTCAATAAATAATATTTTAAATTCCTCCTCCTTGTACTCTAACTGTCAATACAGTATTTTGCAATGCTTGTGTAATTTTTTTCGCCATATCTCCTCCGGCAGGAGCTGCAGCAGCTGGAGCAACACCAGCAGCAGCAGGTTTAGCACCAGGTTTAGCTGCAGCGGTTGGATCTTGGCCTGGTAATCCGGCTGGTGATTCGCCACCACCAGCACCTTGCTCTAATAACTCTGCTAAATATTCGGCTAATAATTCAAAACCTTCTTTCATTCCTTCACCAATAGATTCACCTAATTTATCTAGGCCGACATCTGTACTTCCTAATGTTGCAAGTGCACACATTAATGAATTCAATATTTTAAGTCTTTCAATATCTATGCCGTTAATTTGTTCTTTTAATCGTACTGTACTCGTTGATATTGATTTAGCGCCTTTCCATGCATTAGGTTTTGACATTGAATCAACTAACCATCTAGCTTGATTAGCTTTCTTTCCATTAATTTTGTTTATACTAGCAACCCATTTAGTAGATGCAAAGGCCATTTGTTCAAATCCTTTACCTGCTCGAACAAGGCCATCTGCATTTTGAGCAATAACTTTCATATTTTGAGTGAACATATTGAAATACATTGCAGAGCTTGAAGCGTTTGGTGCATTCTCTGGAGAAAATATGTTATAAACTCCGGTAAAAATCGTGTTCATTTTAGCAACATAATCGGTTGCAACTTCCATAGTAATCTTTTCCATTTTCTTAATAGCTCCTTGGACTTTACTAACAACATCGGTTACAATAGTATTAGCTTCAACCGCATACTCTAATGCCCATATTTTGCCTGAAAAGTCTTTACCAAACCAGTAAACCTCCCAACCCATTAATGATATAACCTCGCCTAATGCTGTTGCAGCTGCTTTAAGTTCAGTTTTACCTAGTCTAACACTCGGTCCAATAGCAACGATATTTCCATCTTTATCTGGGCCCATTGGTGTGAATGATGCGGTTGCAAAACCTAGAACTGCATCTGCAATTGCTCCAATATTTAATCCAACATTACCTAATGCTTCCTTTCCTGCAGTTACATATCCATCAGAAAACCACCCAGATGATTCTTTATCTGCTTTACCGACTGCTGCAACCGCTTCAACAACAATTCCTAATACAAGCTTCAATGAATTAGCTGCAGCTTCTAGATCGGCATTCGTTAATTTTATTGGTTTTCCTGGTACTAACTTAGCATCTTTGGTTCCTGCATTAATAAGTTCCATTGGAAATATTGTTAAATCCGCATATCCTTTAACCGTATCGGCAATTGCTTTAATATTATCTCCAACTCCGGCTAGTGCTTGAGCACCTTTAGAGACAAATCCACCAGAAAACCATCCAGAAGAATTAGCTTCAGTTCTACCAACCTCTGCAAGAGCTTCCGCTACTACTCCTATAACTAAAGATATATTGTCACTTGCAAGTTGAATATCAGTTGTGGTCATTGTCTTCCGTTCAATAACCTCGAGTTTAGTGTTTTCATTTCCTTGTTCATCAGTACTTGTAACAAGACCATAAACAGGAATAGTAAGATTTGCAAATGATTGTACACCTTCAGCTAATCCAACGATAGTATCTCCAGCATTTCTTAGTGCACTAACACCTTTAGATACAAAGTTTCCTGCAAATATAGCATCTAATATTGGATTTCCTGAGCTTGCACCCTTTTCTAATTTACCAACCGCTGCGAGAGGTTCAGCGATTGCTCCGATAACAGTGGCCATTCCATATGCAGCTTTATCAAAGTCTGAATTCGACATTTGTCGTTTTTCAACAATTTGTAGAGAACCACCAGAACCATCTTCAGCATCGACCCAACCATAGATAGGTACAGTTAAATTTGCAAATGCTTGGATTCCTTCAGCTAAACTTGCCATAGTTGATCCAGCATCTTTTAGCGCCCATATACCCATCATTAACATAAATGGATTTGTGTATATACCTAATTCTTTTTGTCTTGCATAATCTCCAGGCAATGAGAACGCACTTATTATCGCTGCCATTACTCCTTCCATATTAACAGAATCTGCAGGTGTCCACTTAGCCTCCTTGAACATTTTTAAAGATTTTGCGATTGGAATTAATGCAAGTCCTGCAAGTATAAATGGTGGTACTGTAATAAACATTAAAACTGCTCTTGCTGCAGCTTTTGCTGCAAATTTGATCATCGCAAATATACCTCCAGGCATTCGTCCTCCTAAGAATCCAGCAACAACCGAATCTAATGCACCTTCAAGTGCTGAGCCATCTTCAGATTTCCAACCAATTGTTTTGAAAACCGCTAATGAACCAGTAATAAGAATTAATGGTATAGCAGCAAATGCCATAGCTGCAGCTCCAGCAAATATAAATGGAGATGCAAACCCAAGAAGTGCCATTTCAACACCAATCATTGCAACCGTTGCACCTAATATTCCAACATCCTCCCATCCAACTTTTGAGCTCATCCATACAAACATTGCTGCAGCAATTAACAATATCGCAGCTCCTGCAACTATCATAGCTGCGGCTCCAGCCATAATGAATCCAGGTATAGGACCTAATCCAGCAAGTAAACCGATAAGTCCAACAACTACAACCGTTGCTGCAAGTTTTGCAATATCTTCCCAGTCTGGATTAGCCGATTTCCACATCATCATAGATATAGCGATTAGTAATATTGGGACCGCTGCGATAATCATAGCTATGGAACCTTTTTCAATATTAACAGCTTGTTTACCAACTATCCACATTATTAAACCTAGGCCAGCAAGTGTTACTGCTACTTTAAGTAATGCTTCCCAAGTAACCATTTTATCAAAGAATGATATAACTAATGCGAATATTAAAATAGCTAATCCTAGTATAACAAGACTCATAACACCCCTTCTAGCCTTTTTAGATGAAATTAATCTAAGTCCTAAGTTAATGATAACTAAAGTTAATGCAAATATTAATGCACCAAGTAAAAGAACCGGAAATAATAACACTACCACTATCATTGCAAGAGCAAACAATAATATACCTTTTGCTAAATCTAATATAGATCCGATACCTTTGGCCGTTTCTTTAGCATTTTTACCAGATGCACCCATAACCCATAATAACAATCTTATAGTTAGTCCAAATAATATGGCTCCGATGATTACAATCGGTGCAACTAGTACGTAAAGAATCATTGCCAGTGCAAATAATAAAATACCTTTTCCTAATCCTAATATTGCTTCTAATCCTTTTGTACTTTCTTTATCAGCTTTTCCTGCAGAACCCATTGCCCATAACAATACTCGTATAGTTAGTCCAAATAAGGCAGCCCCTATTGGCGCTAACAATAAAAATGGTATAGCTATAACCATTTGTATAGCAAATGATAACGTATATTTTCCTAAAGCCTGTAGTAACAATGCAAAACTAGTGACTTGCTTTTCATCAGTTTTTTCAAAAAATTGTGCTATCGTTTCTCCGATCTTACCTATGAATTTACCGAACCTTTCACCAGTTTTAGCACTGACTTTGTCCATAGCCTTAACCATAGTAGTTAAACCTTTGGCCATTTCACCGAAGAATTTTGCAAAGGATTCATATTCCTTTTCGCTTACAACTCCAGTTTTTGCCATACCTTCTAAATTGGTATTAAGCTTTTGTGCTGATTTTTCCGATGCATCTAACTTCGCGTCAATAGACTCTAAGACATTTAATATAGCATTATTAATATTCTTTGGCTGAGCCATTCATTATTCTATATTTTTAACCCAGAAGGCATTGAAGGAAAACTCGGCATTGATCCGCCGCTATAACCACCCATATTAGGCATTTTAGGCATCATTCCTTTAGCTTTAGACATCGCTCCAGCTTGTTGTTCTTTAGCGGATTCTCCGTCACCCTCTTCAGCTTCTTTCTTTTTCTCTAATATATCTATTAGATTCTCTAGTATATATTCAAACTCATAGTATGGCATTTCCATCACTTCACTCGGTTGCAAACGCAAGTGGTATAAAAGTTGAGTTTGTACCTTAAAGAAGTTCTTCAGAGAGATCTGAAACAACGAAAAGAGATTTGACTCCTCCGGGAAACATAATGGCGCTGTGTACCTCCCCACCACAGCTTGTACATGTATCGTGACATTCTGCGTCAACACCTACTCTAATCATATCAACTACATTAAAAAATGTAGAATATTTTGTAGCGTCCCAACTCATAAAATCTACTTGTATATCTTTTATTTTATCCTTTTTAAATCCTCTCCAATCATCAGTAATAAATGGCAAACATTTTACAAAACCTTTATCTATCCGTTTTCGTTGACCTTCAGTTTGTGTATTGTCTTTTATCCAATCTGTTATAATTCTCATTACCCCGATAGTCGGTGGTTTTAAACGTAATGTTCCTGAACTTTTTGTTTTTACATTGAATACCTTTTCATCATAGTCAAAATATTTCATTATATCATCTTTGACTTTTGCTGGTCTTAAATTATTATTAGTGAAAGCCATTTTTCCTTCATGGCCACAATCATCACATTCATAAGGAATTTCCATTTTATTTTCACCTTCTTTGAACGTTAATTCTCTAACAGCTAATACAACGAATATTCTATCCTCTTCTAAAATATCTTTAAAGTTCGATATCTTTCCTTTGATATTTACATTGACACATGAGCTCATTATATGATTCATTCCTTCATCTATTGAAAATGGATCATCATCACTTACAACTGAAAATTGTCTAATTTCTTTTACGGTTGCAGCACGGATTTGCACCTTCACATCTTCTGGATAAAATATCCCACCTGACGGGAAGTTTGATACAGGAAGATTATGCCATCCCATTTTAAATTCAGCACCAGAATCTTGGTTTTTATTTTGCCAATCTGAACTTTTACCAAGTGATTTATGTACTACTTCTTTACTTAAATCTTCATCTTGTTTAGCTCTATCAGCTGCGGTTTTATCAAATAAACCTGATTCATTTTCCCTTTTTTCTAGATCACGCTTTGCAGCGTCTTCAAAATTTTGTTCGTCGTTGTTGCTCATGTTATTATATTTTTTGAGTTAGTCATTTTTTTATGTTCTTCTAAAATCTTTTGTACTTGTTTGTTTACAAAAGAAGTTTGTATTCCTTCATATTGAGTGATGTGGTGTAAAATTAAATCTCGTACATAACTAGATGTTGCAATCAACTTTCCTTCATGCATAGATACCGAGGTTATTATTCTATTTAATTTTAATTCATCATCACTATCAAGAAGAACTTGAATCTTCCTGTCTTTTGCCATAGTGTTGTTTTTTTTTGATTATCATATTACTTGATTATTATAATATATATCATCATTGTCAAGGCTTTTTTCTATGTATTATATATGATTCAAAGGTATCCTATTTTTGACTTAATGAATCATATATAATACACACCAAAGATATTTAAGTTCACTAGCCACCAACTCTTAAATCAAAAAATGTCATTCTATACAAACAACAAATGATACCCATAAGGATATCATTCGTTCTGAATATTAAGAGGAAAAAGTATTCATTAAGCGGATAAGCAAAATAAGCTTATACCATATCTTCGCTCCACCAATCTGATCGCCATACCATTGACAATTCAGCTGGATCGCCGCTTTCGTAAGCAAGTTCAGCTGCAGCAGCCAGTTCAGCGCCATTAGGTATACAACCATAAAAGGTTCTTTGCCAAAAGATATCGCCAGCTCTATTATAGTTTGAAACAACTATTGTTCCAACGTAATCCTTTTTCAATCCTTGTTCTCCAGTTAAAGGATTCCAGATTAATCTGTTCCAATCTCTTAAAGTTTTGTAAATATATAATTCATTCGCATCGTTAAGATTCAATGTAAAATCAATTGTTAAATCTACTACTGTAGAATCTGGCATTGATTTTGCAAAAGATCTCGTTGCAAATTTATATTTTTGTTCAACGATACCTTCCATCTTTTCGTTATTTAGTCCACCGATCTTCTTAACGTGCTCTAGTAGCATTTCGCCACCAGCGATAGTAGAAGGAGGTAAAATACTAACCTCGAACAAGTTTGCATAAAACGGTTCGTAATACTTAGTGGAGGCTATTGAATTTGTAAAGTGTGGTAATCCAGCCATAATGTTCTCTTTTTTTGTTTATTTTATATATCCATTTGCTTAAGGACTCTCTGGAGAACCAGAGAGTCTTTTAGTTTTATTAGAAATTTCCAGCTTGAATAGATCCTGTAGCAAGAATTGTTACTCGGTTAACCAAGATACCCATTCCTCTTACTGGTTCTACGTATGTATCAATAATTCCAATGTTATTATCGATAACTTCTGATGTGTTGTTTGTTGAATCCATTACATTATCGAAGTCGTAAAGACCACCATCGTTTAAGATTTGAGACATAAAGGTATCAGCCAATGTTTTGATCTCTAATCTGTTTTGAGCAGTGTTAAACTCCCAACGATAATTTTTAAGAATTTCAGCGATTCCATCTTCAATATAGATAAGTAATTCTCTAGTACTGATTTGTGATAGCGCACTTTTAACAGTTTGCTGTGCTGTTTGATTAGCATTAATTACTAATCCAAATCCTCGTTTGTTTATAATGGCATTTAAACCAAATGGTTCAATTGAATCAAGTGCTCTTCTGTCAAATTCATATTCAACTCCAGCAACTCCCGTTCCACTAACAACGCCTCTCCTAGGTCCAGCAATAATAGACCATGGTTGCGCTAAATTATATTTGTCAATGTATAAGTTAGATATTGATGCAGCTGGTGGAACAAATTTTGTTGCACCTCTTTCAACAACTCTCAAGTTTGGAGTATAGAATCCACAATAATTAGCTCCATCTGCAATACTTGGTAAAGTATATACATTCGTTGGATTCAGTGCTAAATTACCACCAGTTCCAATATATGTAGGATTAAATGTAGATGTAGAATCAAATTTAAACATTGGATTTGTCGAAGCTTTGAATTCCTTCACTGAAGGAGCATTAAGAATCGCAAATGCATTTTGTCTGTTAAAAGCAATCTTAGACCATCTAGATTTTGATGATGGTTCAATACCGTTATTAAATGTATCTACTAAATATCTGAATGTAATAGCGTCTCTATCAGCAAGTGATTCTGCGATATTAGTGTTATACATTACATCTAGTATGTCATTCATTTTTGTGTTTGAACCATCTGGTTTAGCGCTTTCTGGTATTGTATATCCAGTAAGTGCACTAACTGTATAGTAGTCTACGAAATCATCGATAGATGTATATCGTTCAACTGCGGTAGCATCTCCACTTAAATCAGGATTCAAGAACATTGCATCATAAGTTTCTATAATAAAGAATCCGTATGTTGCAGAACCTAAAGTTCCATCGTAAGATGCAGCTTTAACTCTTGTTAATCTCGAAGTTCCAGTTCGTGGATCGACGTTATCATCATAATCACCGCTTCCAGCAACAGATTCAAAACCTCTCACCATAAATTGTCCAACTTGTATTTGGCCGATAAAGGCCTCTCCAGCAGTTGTTCCAATAGTTCCTAAAGTAACTTTATTAGGAGCAAGAACGTTTGAATTAATTATTGGGAATACCTCATTGATATCTCCTTCAAGTGTACTAATATAAACTGATTCATTGTATGTTGCACCAGTTGCACCGTTTTGTGGGATTGCAATGAATTGATCCCAAAATCCATTAACGGATGGTAAAATACCGATTTCCGCAGCAAATGAATCATCTTCATATGCAGTAACTCTGGCATTTACTATATTATGTGAAAGAACTAAATTTGTTTCTGAAGCACCTACACCTAATGAACTTGAAACGGTACTGTTAGAAAATGTAAAAATGTCATTTTCAGTAACGGTTTCAACTCGAATTGGGTTTAATGGTCCAGCAGTCGTTCCTTGAATATTATCACCAGTTGTAATGATTCCACCGATTGCATCTTGTCCTAATTGAGATGCAGGTCCACCATACATAATTGAATAAGTTGGTGCAATTCCAGCTGGATTGACTGTGTAATTAATAGATGGCATAATTTCTAGGTCTCCTAATGGACTTCCACCACCAGTTGATCCGGCAGCATATCCTAAAGAAAACACTGTACCAATTCCAGTAGTAGTTCCAACTGCTGGAGCTACAAGACCAGCTTCATCAGTATATTCGATTCTAACTGTAAGTCTATCAATACCTAAACTAGAATCATTGCTTTTAGATACTTCTGCAACTCTAGCATAATTATATAATTCTCCTGTGTATCCAGTAGCACTAGATCCAGTATATCCACAAGATACAAATGATCCAGTGTTTAAAGAATTACCGAATGCTAAGAATTCACTTTGTTGGGTTGTGTTCCAAATAGAACTAACAGTTCCTCCAACAATTGCAGGATTTAAAGGTCCATAAATATTTATTTCATCATATCCAGCAGTCATACCTAATGCAGCATATTCAGCAGATTGATCCACCGTGTAATTTGGAGTTACTCCCGTTCCATCAAAAATATATGTAGATATAGAAGATGTAGCACCACCATGGTTATAATCTAATTGTAAGTAAGGTTGTAATGCATTTAAAGAACCATAGTATGAAAGAAAATCTAAAGTAGAAATTCCATTAGTATTAAGTTCTAATCCATGCCCGATAAGATCTATTTGAAGTCCATCAACCATTGCATTTAATGTTGGATTATCATAATACCAATCTCCGTTAATTGCACAAACTAAACCGGTTTTAGAAGTTTCGTTGTTAACAATATCTTCTATAAATAAGTTAGTTCCATCTTTATCGATGAATTCAGGTATTAAAGAACCTGTGTATTCCGCAAGAGTAGTAACCTCAGGTAGTTGTAGTAATTTATCTAAACCGCTTGCAGAATTACCAAACGCATCGGTAACATTAGCTTTAAGTCCTTTAGTATCAAATAAGTCTCCATATATAGGATCTATTGATAAAGCTTGGTAATCACTAAAGTCACCATCTAATACAATAACTCTTACTAAGAAATCGCTTATCCAACTTGATCTATCTAAGAATGGTGGTACATTTCCACTTCCGTACCATTCCTCTGCACTAATATCAAATCCATTAACGGATGATTTAGTAACAAATACTGATACTGTTTTTTTACCTGCATTCGCTAGGTTAAATAATGTAGATCCTTGTCCATCATGTTGATTAATTGCAGATATAACAGAATCATCTTCTATAAACCAGAATTTATCTTGGTTAAAGAATTCTGATACTGGTGCAGCACCTTCTACATGATTTGTTGAATCTGATGCAGAGCTTAATGCTCTAAATTCAGCGGTAACTGAATCATCAAGTTTTAGTAAATTTAAGACGATAATCGGTCCTCTATCTAAAGCGGTTAAGCAAGATCTATGAAAGTAAGATCCTTTTAACTCAAGTCCATTATCAATATCTCCGAATACATCTTTGAAGAATTGTACATCTGGTACAAAAATTGGTGTATTGAAAGGACCTTTATTAGAGTACCCAATAACTAGTCGGATGGTTTCGGTTGGAATATTAATAAGTTGAGACTTATCGAATTCTAAACGATACACACCAGAACTTTTAAATTGTTGAATATTTGCTGGTAAAGCCATTTTCGTAAAGTTTTTTTTATTTTAATTATATATCCCTTAGCTTCTATGTTTTATGTTAATCAAGTATATCATAAATATTGAATGAATCTCCTGATAGATTTCCACTAAGTTCTAATGTTTTTTCTATTTCTGTTTTATATATTTCATCTATGTAATCGAATAGCTCTTCTACCGTTTCTGAATAATCAACTGTATCAAAAAAACTACACGCATTAACCACAGTCATCATACAGTCATCATTACCTGTTTGTGCGCTATATGTACCGTTTTCATTCCTAGAAAACATAGATGCTTCACTAACAGTATTTATATCTTTTACTATCATTCTATTATTACGTATGTAGTTCTTGACTTTAGTTGTTAATATTCGTTTGTTATCTCTATTTATTTTGATACCTGGTTTTTTAATCTTAGATCCTACTCGGTGTGCATATTTTACTAGGATTTCTTCATCAAAATCATTTCTAGTTGGATATAACGCAATTAAGTTATTTATTATTTCTTGTCCAAATGCATTATATTCAATTATACATCTTAAGTTTTCTTGATTAAATATGTTTACACAAAGCTCGTATAAAATCATACTAAAATCTTTTAATGAATGAACATTTGATCTAAATATACCGATTTGTTCGAGCTTAAAAAAGTCTGTTATATCGCTTGGAGAAACTAGTTCTCTATGATATTTAAGTTCAGTAGGCAGTACTTTAAATATATTACATACCGTATGATCCTTTCCTACACCTTCTGCTAAATCAACCGAGAACAAATAAAAATCTTGATTTCCCTCTAACATATCTACATCGATATCTGGATCCCATTTCATACATGAATAATCTATACCAAGGTCATCTAATGGATCGAATTCTCTAAATACAAATTCCTTTTCAGAACCTTTTAGTTTTTTCATCTCCACTGAGTTCAATAATAAAGAAGATGCAGATAGAAATTGGTTATTATATTGTTGATTGAATGCTTCTATTGTACCTAGATTTGCAATTTCTTGAGCCTTCCATGCCTCATCTCTTCCAGGCACTTGCCACCAATCTACTCGAAATGGTGCATATTCATTATTACCTTCTACCGCATTTTGATATATGTCATGAAACTTATTATAACCATTTGGTGTAGAAGTTATGATAACTCTGGATATCTTAGATGATGATAATGTTGGATATACATTCTCGTAAAAAGGATTTATGATACTTGGCATAATATGAGCAAATTCATCTAAGTATAGCAAATGGATTGTAAAAGATATACCACCAGTCTTTGTTGTATTCTGACCAATAACTCGACATCCATTATCAAACCTCATCTCCATTACATCCTTTTTCATAACGCCAGGTTTTAAAAAGAATGGAAGGTTTTCATATATGTGTTTAGTTTTCATAAGAATCTCTTTGGTCGTAGCTCCTTTATTAGCCATTACCATTGCATTTTTATCGAAATTGAATAATGAATACCATGCTATGAATATACCTGAACAAATAGTTTTACCAATTTGTCTAGATGCTAAACATACGTTCCAACGGTTTTGTTGATATTGCCTTAACATATCTTCTTGATATGGACGTAATGTTATTTTACGTACCCCTTCATCTGTCATTGCATGGCAATATGTATTTGCAAAATAAACAATATCCCTTGCACATCTTTTTATTTCATCAACCTCAGTCTCAGAATAATCAAACACGGTATTTCCTTTTCGATAATTGATATCGCCTTCATAAAATGGTGCATTTGGTACTTGGTATCCAAGTTCCATAGATTCAATAGCCTTCTGAACCTTATTAGTAGTCCATACTATTCTATTATCATCATTATTAGGCTCTTCAAACCTTTTTACTGTTAATTCACTCATTCGGATCCTCCTCTTCGTTAAATTCTACATCTTGCATTTCTTCTTGAATGCCTTTCATAAAATCTCGATTTCCTCTGGCAGTTATTTTTTCCTCATCTTTAGATTTTATAACGGTTGTTTGGTCACTATATATGTCTATATCATGTTTCAATTTTTTCATACCTTCTTCAGATGCCATAATATGTAATGTTGCATGTTTGTTTATTTCTAACATAGTTTTCTGAAGACCTGCTAAAACCTCAAACATTCTAGGAGTTAATTCACCAGATTCAATAGTTCTCATTAACATTTCTATTGAATGTTCCATTTGATGCATTTGATTGATTAAAGTTGCTAGTTGCATCTCTTCAATCTTTTGTTTCATTTGAACATATTCATTTTGTTCAATTACTTCTGCACTAAGATACAACTTCATAACAGATTGCATCATCTTCTTAGCGGCAGCTACAGATTTACCTTTAGATTCTGTATATGTGTATTTTTCAACATTATGAAATGATGGTAAATCTCCTTTTGCGACAATAGGTAGTTTTGTACCTTCGTCTAATAGTGATTTTAAACTATCTCTTGCTTCATCTTTTTGTTCGTCGTTTAATGCCATATTATTGGTTTTTGAAAGTTATCTAACTGGTTCTCGAGTCATTTGTAATGGTGGTAATGCATTATCAATCATTTTTGCATATTGATTATCTCGTACCGTGTATCGATTTAACATCAATGGTTGGTTTTCTTCGTTTATCAATTCAGTTAAAAGTCTTATATTAGTTAATTGTATAGGTGCACCTTTAAGTTCGTAAAAAACTTTAGGCTGTATTGCTTGTTTTGTAAATTCTTTAGTTTCTCCAAATATCAACCTTAATTGTGTTGTTTGTTGTACATACGCAGGTTTATTTGCATCAAATTCCATTTCCCATACATTCAAATTCATTGTTTGATATTCATTAGATACATTTAATACCACTGCATACCACTTACGAGAATCGACTAATAGATTCTGATCATATTGGTTTGCATCAATTAATAAATTAGGAAATTGTTGGTCAGGCCATGGTTTTAAATAATTCTCGTTAAAGTCATATGATGTTCCATTTACTTTAACTTCAAATCCTTTTGTTACATATTTTTTATTTCCATTAGTATCATTATATTGTAAGTTAATTTGGATTCCGTTTCCTTGATCATCCATACCATCGATAATCGTGTCATATAACATACCGTTAGGATCTATATTAACTACAGTTGGTCCAATCTCAGTATTTTCAAAAACTGTTCTATTTGATCTAAACCAAAATGTATAAACTCTATCATCATCTTCAGATATATCGACTTCAGTTTTGTATTTAACTGCTAAATCATTATAATCGACTGAATTCAAATCATATGCATATTTTGCAACAATAGTAAAATAGTTGTTAATATCATGTTTTGCTATATCTAATGTTTCATTAATACTGCTTCTAATAAAATCATATTTGCCTACATTAATAGTATTGTATTGTAATGGTTTAGTTATTTGTGTAAATTCCTTTTCCTTTTCATCATTAAAGATATCAAAGTTTTGTGCTATTGGATCTATAATCGTTGCAGCCTCAGCTCCAGTTGCACCAATATTTAACATATTAGAACTATCTTGCCACTTAACTAAATTAACTTTGTAATAGACACCATCTCTCATGAAGTCTTTATACAGATACGGTGATTCCACTCGATATATCCTATTCTCTAAAGGAAAGTACAAATAATCTCGTTCTTCTGGACGAGTACAATAACCGAATGCTCTTTCAAAATCTTCTTTTACAATATGCACTTCAAATGGTGATTCGAAATCCATATCGAACGGAGTAAACATTATTTTATTATCTGGAAATTGATTATCAGGGACCACCACGCGTATATTCTTAATATCTGATACATTGTAAAGTGAATATTCTTTAAGTATAACATCTTTAGTTCTGCCATCTACTGCAGTCTTAAAATAACATACTTGGTGTCCGAACATTTCACTTACAGTAAGTGCTAATTCTCGGTTAAGTTCAATTGCAGGAGCCATTAAATCATATACTCTAAATAATGTACCATCTTCACAATCAACTCGAATGCCTTTATAATAATCTCCAGATGGACATATACTTGCAGGAGGTGGATTGAATGGTGATTCGGTTGAGGTCAAATCAAAGTCAAATGTAACCGAATTTATTGAAAGTAATGTTGGTGTTGGTGGTTCTGGAGCAGAGACCCGTATAAATTTAAGTTCTAAATATACGTTTGCACTACTTTCAAAATCTATTGATGGAAAATTCTTTGTACCATCAGGATTCCTTGAAACCAATATCCATGGTGACCAAGTTTGAAAATCTTTAGACCACCTAATATTTGTAATCAGATAATCGTTATCTGTCTGATTTGGTGTTGTTATTTCAGAATACGCAGTGAATGTATCTATACCTACAAAAGGACCATCGAATGATACGATGAGAGAATCGCCATTTCGATAAGTTATGTTATTAGATGCAAATTCTATATTGACACTAGCCATTAATTAAATTGTTGTTTTAATATATATTCAACAAATTATTTTGGCTGTGAGGAATTTTTTGAAAATGCTTTTAATGTTGAAACTCCTAACATAGTTGCTGAAAATACAAGCATAGAATTAAATAGAGTTTCGTTAACAGTGAACCAATGGAAACCATCGCCTATAAATGCAATACATACAAGAACTCCAGTAAGTATTCCCATTGTTTTTTTTGAAGAATATTTACCATCGTTTAAATCTTCTTTTAAAATATCTGATGTAAATTTGCTCATAATAGTAGTTATTTTTTTACTCCTTCAAGATAGCCTGGGAGTTGTGTCGCTAGTGATTTTAACAATACATTATCATTATCACTTAATTTAGTTTTTCTTTTTACAAAGTCAACACATAAAACAGCTATTGCATTATCATGTAAATCTATTATTGGATATTGATATGTGGATTTTACACCATCATTTAATAAATGATGCTTGAATAAACCTTCTGGATATGTTTTAGTATCAATGCAAAAAAATTCACCGTTTTCCATTAATGGTTGTAACGTCGTTATACATGCGGATACTGGTAAATTTTGTCGGTCTATCATTGTATTAGAAATTCCTGCATCACACTCTTCATATGAAGCTGACATTTTCTGCATAGATTTTCCTGAATAAAAGGTACCACCATTATGAAATGACATTATCGATATACGATCCGCATTTATTTCACTTAGAACACTTCTTAATTTTTCTATTACCAAAATGTCTTCTGAAACACATGCACCAATTGGACATTCATGATCAGCTTCAGAATCGATACGCCTTTGTGTTAGTTTATGTTTATACCTGATTGCTACTAATGTTGCAGCTGCACCAATAAATGTCGTTATAATAGGGACCCAGACTTCAATCGCCATTTGCTATTGTTATTTTTTCTATATATCTTTATATAGATTATCTTTATGCCATTACTGTTAAATGAACCACAGTATCGTCAGACTCTAGCTTAGAATCTATTAAATTTAGTAGAAGTTCGATGGCTAAATTATGAGTTTCCATGAAATTACTCCTTCCTTCATGATAATTAATTTGATAGATTAAATCTCGTGATGAAATTTCTATAAAGGTTTGAGGGCTAAATATATTATCTGTCCAAAACTTAATATCAATCAATAAATTTTGAATAGATTCTAACTCAGATATACTTATTAATGATGGTAAATCTATTTTTGCATGAAGGATTTTGTAATCAAATGATACAGTATCACCAACTCTCCTTGTATAATTTTTAGATGGAGAAACATTAAACTTTATATATTTTAAATTTTTAAAAGTTAGCATAACCGAATCTAAAAAATAAGCAGACGTAATATCTTCAACTAATTTAGTCTCATTTAAACTGTTTTGATGATCTAAATCATCTTGGAAATTATCAGATAATATTTCTTGAATATCATTACACGAAACAAAAAAATGATTGTTAGAATTGTTTATTTTAGATAACTTTGCATTTCTTTTGACCAGACTTAATAGTCGATTATCACCAAGATTATGTTTATACATGGTAACTTCAACTATTAATGGATATTTTGCATTAGTCTCTAACATAGGTTTCGTACTGTAATTTCATTTTTTTGAAATACTCTTGCATTACCTGTGGATGTAATTTTGTTAATAAATCAAAATCTCTCCTAGATATTTCGTTGACTTTTAGATATATTTCAACTAATTCTTCAGAATACTTAAATTCAAGTGATTCTTGTGCTTTAGTTTTCTTAGTCTTAGTATATATCCATCCAGGAACTCGTTTGAATCGAGATGTTATAAATTGCCATGTATCTATGACACCAATTCCATTAATACCATTACGATTCATTTTTTGAGATTCAGATGGCCAGTTGATAGCCATAAACCTTTGAATCATAAAATGATTTTTAGCTTTATCTGAATTTTTAAGTTCTTCGTACCGCTTCGGGTTCGTAAACATCACTCTTACGAGGTCAAATAACTGCATACTTATTTAGGTTGGGTTGTTGGTTTAGTTCTAAGTTCTCGTTCCTTTAATGCATTTTGCTTTTCAAGAGCAGCTGCTAAACGGTTATTAGATTCTATTAATTTAGGTAAGTCATAATTGTAATATTTCTGACCCATTTTAGTTTGAAAAAAGTCTAGTGCCATAATTAATCTAATTTTAATCCTTTGAAGAATGAAGATTCCTGAGTTTGATCAAGGTTCTTTTCATCATTCAACATAGGTTTTGTTATATTCTGTTTATTTATTTCTGATAAATTACGAATTGTAGAGTGATTTGCCGATTCAATTGATTCGAGCATTACATTCATAATAGAAGGTGGTAATGCACTGTTATGCAAATACATTAAATTTCTATTAGTTTCATATTTATCAATTAATTGATCTAAATTACGATCATGTATTTTTAAGTTGACTTTAGCTATTTGACAAATATTACTTATTGCCTCTCGGCTAAAAAATGTCGATTCATTTATTGTACCATAATCTTCTTCATAATCATTAAGAATTTTAGTTGCTTTATTGTCTGTTATATTAAAAACTCTAACTTTACCATCCTTAGAGGTCTTTTTGAATTGATAAAGTGGTGATACATTATCTCCAGCATCTCCAGTAAGTATTTTCTTAAATACAAATTCTGATGTGTTCATTTCTTTTATTGTGACTCCTCGTAAGACACTCTGTAATGCATTTTTGGTATTACTAGTAAGATCCAATGGTTGATCAAATATATCTACACTTTTGATATCGGAAGTTGATATCCAATTCTCAAAGTTTTCGAATGTATACATTGTTTTAGCAAATTTATTATAGTACAATGTGTTTGTACCATTTGCTTCACTATTACATACTAATTGTATTAAGTCATTATCACCTGAAAATATAAGTCCATTTTTAGAATTCATATTTAGATAAGATGACCATGCAAATATTAGATCATCCGCTTCAGCTCCATCAACTCTAGATATTGTAACACCTAAAGTCTTTAATGATTCCGCGAATTTGTCATGTAAATCATAAACTGCTTTCCAATTTATTTTATTATCTTTTGTTCGAGTTCCTTTATATTCACCAGATTTTGCAGTATCTAATGCATTAGTTGTTGGATAAAAATCTTTTCGCCAAGAATGTGAATCTATGCAATAAACAACACCATCAAGAATAGGAGCAAATCGCCTAACTTCATATGCAAAATCAGTTGCTAATTTAGATGCTAATAAATCTGAATCCTTTTCAGGATCATCTATAAAATTTAAGGTACCATCTCGTTTAATTTTTCCAGATATGAAAAAAGTCTTATGAAGGAAAAAGTTTCCATCGACTATTAATGTATATTTGTTCATAATGTATGTTTAAATATTATATGATGATTTATGTATTTAGATTCATTTTATTATCTTTTGTATTTTGAACACAAGTGATAACATGGTAACTACTGGATCAATAACAAATCTAGATTCATATGAATGTTTGTTGACTTCATAACAAATTTCACCTAAGTTTTTAATTGAATCAGGTCGTTCCGTTTGAATATATTCTACAAAATCGCTTCCTAATGCTTTAATAACATCATCTACTCGATGTCCATAGTTTGATACTAAAAATTTATAGTTCACTGCTGGGGTTGCGGTTTCGGAATAAATATGATCGAATAAATCTTTGAATACTCCATGGAATGTTGTTACATCCGTTTCTGTTATTGTAGTAAGGCCTTGAGCATAATATCCTTGAAGTATATTAATTGTATTTCGTAAATCAGGAAATTTTCTTTTGACTAATTCAAGTAGTGCAGGTTTTTCAATTTCCATACCTTCAATTTTACATATTTCATATATTCTACGAAGATACATTTTAAGAATTTCAGTTTCTTCTGCATCAGTAAAGTCAAAATTAATACATTCAAATCTTGATTGAATATTATCAGGAATCTTATTGAAATAATTACAAGTTGCTATGAATCTTGCGCTCATATGGAATTGTTCAATAGTTCCACGTAAGGCCTTCATGTATTGGTCTGAGACTCCATCAAACTCATCTAATATAACTACTTTAAGTTTTCGTTCGCCATCCAGTAAGGACAACGTAGAACAAAACTCGGATATCTTACCTTTAACTGTATCGACTCCAGTTTCAACGGAACAATTAATATACATATATGGATGATCTTTTGCAAGTATTTTTGCAGAGGAAGTTTTGCCGCTCCCAGGACCACCATAAAAAAGTAAGTTTTGATAGACACCTTTGTCTAATTTTTTTGATATTCTCTCAGGTACAATAAGATCTTTTAATTCGTGTGGACGATATTTCTCAGTCCACAAAAGTTTTTCTGCGTGCATATATATTTTGTTTAGTTATTATATGCTATGTTTTGTCTTTGGTTTCACTAGAGTTATCTCGTGCTCTTCCATATACATTAAGCAATAACACAAAAAGCATTGCGGTTGCAGTTGGCTTTAAATAATTGATTGGCATTGCATACATGGCTAAGTGGCATAAATACCATAATACACCAAGGATTGAAAGTAATGTTGCTATCGCGAGGGTTCTACTTATTAGTTTTTTCATCTTCTTTGTTTTGGTTTAATTACATTTTCGGATAGTGCTCTATTAAACTTGTCTTCACTCATCACGAATTCATCCCTTGATAATTTCCAATTAGGATTTATGATTGACATCACTCCTTCATTGGGGAACTTATGAATCTTAACAGTATATTTGTTACCTGTCTTATGTGTTAGTTCTAGTACACAACCTGTTTCTACTTCTTCAAATACTTTACTCATCTTCTTTGTTTTGGTTTAATAAGCTAATTCTAAAGTAAACTTTAGAAAGTAAAAGCTAAAGCATCTGTATTCTACATGTAGGTTAAATGTTGGTATAAAATACCAATCATCTTTTGACCACCATACTATATTAATTTCTTTAGCTTTTTTCATCTTTTTTGGTTTTGTGTAGTTTTTCATCTTCTTTGGTTTTGTGTAGTTTTTGCATTTACTACATTTATATAATCGTTTTGTATCAATAGCTGCAACTAAAATTAATTCTTCATTGCAACAAGGACTTATTAATTCACTCATCATCTTTGTTTTGGTTATTTAGTATTTAAGTTTGTATTTGATGATTTAACTAGCCAATCTAATTCTCTACCAGAAATATTTACTCTAACTTCTTGATGTAACTCGGCTTCAGTTGATGAAATTATTCCGAACTCCATTTGGTCATGGTAGGTTCCATCATCTTGTATACCATCAAAAATAATTATTTTAGATACGTTTGGTTCGATAGCATTAATGCCAGAATGAATTGTTTCAATATCATCTTGATGTTTTCCGAAAAACTCGAATAAAACGTTGTTAGATGATTTGTAAAAGATTCGCATAGATAGTTTTGATCGTGGTGTTTTTTTCATGATTGTTTGTTTTTATTTGTTTCGGTTATTTGTATAGTTTTTCCAAGATCTCATTGAGATACCGCTTGAATGGTATCGTTTTTGAAAATACATCTTGAACTCGATCTCGAGTGTGAATGGAAAAAGTTTATTTCGTAATTTTCTAAAGTGTCTTTTTGGAATTCCACTAAAGATAAGCGTTATTCCAAGTATTGTTGAAAGTAAACAAAACGCAATTTCATTTGGAATTCCATTAAATTGAATGTATTTTTGAATGGTTCCTCGCATTGTTAGAAATGCGATAGTTAAGGAAGATATTCCGGTTAAAAGAAAGAGGATGTTTTTTTGGTACGATTTCATAAAGGTATATTTTATTAATTTGTTATAATTAAATATAATACTTTTATGTGGCAAATAAAAACTTTTGATGTTAACTTAATGTTAACTTTTATCTTTTTTAATTAATTTTCCATTTTGCATCTTAAATTTGCTTGGATCTATTAAAGGATTGTGAAGATTCGATTTTTTCTTCTTGGGTTTGTGTTTTTTGTTAACTAAAGCCACTTTACTACGATTATTAATTTATTGATTATATGATGAAAATATTATTTGGATTCAAATTTAATTCCACCATGTTTGTTTCCAATCGTATCATCTACTAAGAAATGTCCGTCAAAGTTTGTTAGTTTAAACGCCTTTGATGGACTAACTATAATTCCTAAACGATCCATGAACTTTCTATTAGCTAAAGCTGGAGTTGATTTAGCGGTTCTATCTATAATTGATATATCTACTTTAGGAACTAATTTTCCTGCAAATATTACATCTCGGTGTATAATAGGACGTTCATGTGTGTTACCATCCGTTCCAATCGCATTAGAAGTTCCAATTATTTTATCTTTAAATTGCTTACCATTTACTTCCCATTCTAAGTATTTTCCATTAACTTCGAATTTATCTCCATGTATAGTCATTGAAGATGCACCATTTCCAGTGTCCATTTTAATAACATAATCTCCAATACCTGGAATATTTATGCATTCTCTGAATCCACAATACATTGTTGGGTATGTCCAATTTTCTTTATTTAGAATATAGTCTAAAACTATACTAACCACCGGTTTCCCAGTAGCTTCAGTAATACCTTTAGTTCCTGGTGATGCATTGACTTCTAATATATACGGTTTTTTGGTTTTTTTGTCGATGATCAAATCAACTGCACACCATGTACAATCCAACACTTTTGCAGCATCTTTAGATATTTGAATCATCTCATCTGTTAAATTTACTTTTTGTATTCCTCCACCGATAGAATAATTAGTCCTAAAATCCTTTTTAGCAGAGGTTCTTTTCATTGCTGCAATAACTTCAGATTCTTCATCATTAGGATTATAAAACTTTTTAGAAAGAACATGAATCCTTAAATCACCATCAGCTGGTATCATTTCTTGTAGTAATATCTCACTTTTTCCACTAGACTTCCAAAGTGTTTGTAACACAGATTTTAACGATGCATATGAATCTACTTGCGAAACTCCAATACCTTGAGAGCCAGAAAGAAGCTTTATAATAACCGGAAATTGGCCTCCAATATTTTTTAATGCTTTATCAATACCTTCAACATCCGTAAGAATAGAATTTTTTGGGGTAGGTAATCCAGCAGCCTCTAATATTCTATTGGTTGTATTTTTATTTTCACAGTTCATTGTAGAATCTAACGTATTTACACAAAAGAAATTAAATGATTCTAGATCTTCTAATAATTGTTGAGTATACGTACTAGACACAATGCCTCGTCTTGACATTATAACAGTATTTGATCGATTGATAGCAATGGGTTTTGTATCAGCATCTCCTATTTTAATATCATTTCTTTTATTAACAAATTCTTTTATAAATGCGGTATTAACATCTAATGCATAACATGGAACATTTCGTTTTTCACAATCTGCTTTTATTGAATCAACTGTAGATGATTTTGAATCAAGATTTGATAATATAATTACTTGAACTTTATTAAAAGATAAAGCTTCAGTTATTAGTTCGTAGTTTCCAAAATGTTTCATTTATTCTTTATATATTTAAGAAATGTTTTTCTATCTCTATTTATCAAACGTTTGCAATGGTCTGTGAATGCAACTGAATTATTAAGTACTAATTCGCTGACCTTTTTTCCATCATCAGTATAAGCATCATAACAAGAATCACAACAAAAATTTGATATTTTAAAATCTTCCATACGTGATTTAATATCGGTTTTGCAATAAGAACATAACCATGGTATTATTCTAATCTCATCTAAAAGTTTACGTTTATCTTTTATTTCACCATCAGTTGGATCAATGAAAAATTTGCTTTTATTTTTTTCATAGTTTTCTTTATCTATTAACATAAATAAAGCTTTAACGAAAGTATCATCTTCATAATGCTTCTTTATAAGCGGATATCTTACTAATACTTCTACATGCTGTGGCTTCAATCCTTTTATTTTAATTCCACATCTAGTTAGACTACTAGGTTTGCCTCTATGAATTTCCATTTACTGCATTTATCCATTTATCCCTAAATGACATTGACTCTTCTACCTTTTTATCCTTTTTATCCTTAATTTCTTTAAAGAAGTTTTTAGTTACATTAATAGTAGGATACATAGGATCTTTAGGTTTATCTAAAGTTATTTGATAAACTTCTTCTTCGCCTTCTCGTCTAGGCATATCTCCTTCTGGCTCTCTTTCATTTTCTAAAAATGAATGCGTGATTTTTCCAGTAGCATTATTTAAGTGGCCAAGATCTTTATCCGACATGTTGCGTAATGATACTTTTTTATTCATAAGTGGATTATCTTTATTCTCATCCTCGCTTTTGTCCATTAACTCTTTAGCAATGGTATCCTCATCTTTTGGAATATCAGCATCGTCATCAGATGGACATTCATCTTTACCATCGGCTTCTTCATCACCTTTGGCCTTTTCTTTATCCTCTTCAGAAACAAGTTCTTTTCGTTTATTAGATTCAACTAATACTGATCGATATTCAATTGATACTGATTCTCCGATTGTAGCAAGTTTTTCTTTTGCATCCTCTAATTTTTTCTTTTCAGTCTCTAATTTATTCTTAGCTTCTTCCTTTTTAGGACCTTCTTCCGCGTTTTCAAAATCAGTTGTTGCCTTTTCAACCGATTTTTGCTGTAACTCAATCAATGCCTGTTGAGCCTCTTTTTTAGCTTCAAGGTCCTTTTTTGCAGCTTCAGTATCTTCAACGTTTTGAGCGGCTAATTTATCGGTAACTCCAGTTTTCGCTTTTTCTTTTTCGGCATCCGTTGCATCTACTGCAGCTATTGCTGCAGCATGATTTTTATCTGCAGTTTTTCCAGCACCTTCAATTTTAGGAGTAATTGCCTTAGCTTTCTTTTCTTTTGCTGCAGCATTTTTAGCCAATCCTTTATCAACTTGTTGTTTATCGATCGCGGCTTTAGTCATTAATGCATCTCGCTCTGCTTCTAATTCTTCTTTTTTATTAGCGCCTTTTATTTTTGCAGCATAACCGGCTTTTAATCCCATCGCCTTTCCTCCTAAAGAGGTGGCCTTACCATCTTTATCTATACCGCTAACTCGTTGAGCATCCTGTTCAGCAGCCTCTTGTTCTTTATCTAACTGTTCAATCTCTTTATCTAGATCAGCCTTTATCTGTTTTCTTTTCTCTGAAGCTTTAGGATCCGGTACTGTTTTTGCTTCCTCTTCTTTAATATCCGTTCGAAGTGCTTCGATTTGATCATCAAATTCCTTAGCCTTAGCTTCAATAGCTTCAGGCGTAGTCAATTCAGCTCGCTCCTTTTTAAGTTCACGTGCCTCATCCTCCTTCTTTTCAATATCCTTTTTTATCTTTTCAACATCCTCTTTAGCTTTTTGAAGTTTTTTAGTTCCTTCATCATTCAATTGAGCCTTTTTATCAGTAAGTTTTTTCTTTTCTTTAGTCCAAGCTTCTTTCTTTTTTGGGTCTGTTTCTTTAGCATTTTTGTCAACACCTGCTTGGATTTGTTTATCTATAGCTTCAAGTTCTTTTTTTAATGCTTCTTCCTCTTCCTCTTGCTTAGTTTTTACTTTATCTTGTGCAACTTGCAAGTCACCTTCTTCTCCACCTTCTTCTCCACCTTCTTCTCCACCTTCTTCTCCAGCTGGTGGATCTGGTTCTGCTGGTGGATCGCCTCCTTCAGGTGTATCCGTTTCTCCATCTGCTGGTGGATCTGGTTCTCCACCTTCTCCGGCCTCTTTTACAGACTCTTCTGGTGGATCTGGTTCTGCTGGTGGATCGCCTCCTTCAGGTGTATCCGTTTCTCCATCTGCTGGTGGATCGCCTCCTTTAGGTGTATCCGTTTCTTCTTCTGGTGTTTCTTCAGGCTCTTTTGGTAATGGATGATTTTTTGGATCTAAATCATGTAATGTCTTTTTTAAATCGTATATTTCTTTATCCATATCTGCCATTGCATTAGGACCAGTGGCCTTTTTCTTATCATCTTCAAGCTTTGCTATTTCAGCTTCCTTATCCTTTTTGAATTCCTCATATTCCTCTTTAGTGATTGTAGGATTGAGATCGTTTTCTTCTTTATATGATTGAACATCCGCTTCAGTCTTGGCCAATTTAATATCTTTTACCGCCTCCCACGCTTTTCGAATTTTTTTCTTCTTAAATAAAAATGCAATATATGCACCAATTCCGACAGCTGCAATCCCTACACCAGCTGCAGTTGATTTAATTGCGGTAGATCCCATTTGACCAATATCATCATCCCATCCTTCAGTAATAGATTCAAAGACTTCAAATCTTTCATGTATAATTAAATCAATATCAAGAGTTTCAAACCGATTTTCTTCAATTAAATCAGATTCAATTAATAAATGTTTAATAGTATCTAAAGATTCAAATAATCCTCCAGATCCATCACCAACCGATTGAAGTAATAAAAATTTAATGATATTTGCAAATTCATCTTCATCTAATTGTTTCAAATCTTCTTTAGTAGCAAGCCGTCTAAGACCTATTACCGCCTCGTTTATCTTAGTAAAATCTTCTAGCGAAATTATGTTCATGTGGTATAATTTTATTTATATTCTATATATCCTTACCATAAAGCAAAAGGCTCTCCGAAGAGAGCCTTTTGAATATGTATGATTAATTAGTATTAAGCTAATTGACCAGCATCGTTTTGAACACCGAACGACATGTACATAGTTTGTGGATGGAATCCAGCCTCAACTAAAGCATATCTAGATTTAACAGCGATTTTTGGCGCCATTGTACCTTCAGCAATAGTTTGAACAGATTCAGCCATTAGATATGGCATAAACACTAGTCCAGGAGAGTTTCCGTCACCTTTTCTACCTACAGTGATTCGAGTATCACTCCAGCTCATATATGGATCAACATAAACAACCAATCCAGCTAAAGTACCGATAGGGTACAATGAACCAGTTTGTTGGTTTAATGTATTCATCATTGGAGCAGGAACGAATCCAGCACAATCTTGTAGTCCAGAACCAACTTGTCCGTTTGTTACTACAAATGTAGCAGGTCCACGTCTTCCTCGGATAGCAATCAAGTTTCCAACCGCAAGGATCTTAGACATGATTTTTCTCTGACGAGTATGTAAGTTCTCTGCAGCTGAGTTAGTCTCAGAAGAATTAACTTGTGGATTTTGATCAAATAGACCAGGTAAAGCATCCATTGGGAATACTGAATTTCCACCAGTTACCCAATCAGATCCTCTAGAATCTAGAGTTGTTAATTGTGTTTGAGTAGAATAAAGACCACCAGTGGTAGTTCCAAGTAACAAGTTAAATTGAACGTTTTGCGTTGCAACAACTTGACCATGGTTAGTATAACCTAGTTTTCTAATTCTTGAAAGAATGTTCTTATTAATAGATTGAGTTAACTCGTTAATAAGTACTGACTCAACTTGAGCAACAGCATCTATACCGAATTGTTTCAAATCTTGAACTTGTTCTCTAGTAACTGCTGCAGCAACTTGGAAAGTTTGTGCCTCAATTGACTTATTGAATAAGCTTAAGTTCATTACATTCTCTTGATTAGATTCACCTTCTAGTCTTGACATCGGTTCGTTAGTATCATAACGATTTGATGAGAATCCTTGAACGTGATCTTCTAGAGCTTTTACTAAAACTGGTAAACCAGCTAAAGTTACAATACCAGTACCACCACTTGCCCAAGTAAATGTTGTTCCTGCAGTTAAACCAGCAGCAACAGTTTGAGTAGCGTTAGCCATAGTATCAACTCTAATAATATCGAATGCATCGATTCTAGATTCACCAACGTACATACCAGTAATACCTGTAGAAGTAACAACTACTTCTCCAGCAGATGGTGCAGTTGTTATGGCCCCTCCTGCAGGATCTGGTGTAATAGTACCATTAGATTTGATTAATAGTGGCATGTCCGGAGAAGCACCTCTATTTTGTGGAACTGGAAGAGCTCCGGTTTGTCCGATTGAAGGAACAAGTCCTCCACCGTAAACGAAGTCTAAGTATGTCAACACACCCATCGGTCCGTTCATTGGTACTACAGGTACTAGATCTAAACCAACAGTCTGTGCAGCAACTTGCATAGCAAGCGGAAGAAGAGTGTAAGGTTTATCACCGGAACCAGTAGTTTGAGTACCAAATCCAGATTGCAATCCAGGATCACCTGGGAATCTAGTAGCACCCATACCATTAACAGAACCAACTGTTGCAAAAGCATTATTCTCATACAACTCGTGGTTATGACAGTATTTAGACATCCATTCTAATTTTCCTTTGTCCTCAATACCAGTAGTGGACTCGATAATTGGAGACCATTTTCCGTATATTTCGGATTCATTAATTAAATTCATGTTTGTCGAATTTTTTTTGTTTGGTTTGGTTATTTATTAAAGCGTCTTTTAAGTTCTTCCGTAACTGTGTCCATGTAAGCAGATGAAGTTTCGTAGTTAGAAGAATCATCAGATTCTTTTACTACTACTGTTTCGTTTATTTGCTCAGACGGATTATAAGCCCTTAGCTCACGGGTTGACCAGAAATGATCGATCTTGTACTGTGTATCAAGAGTTCTCACCGATGCTTGAGCAGTAATAGAAGATTTTTGTGATTCGTTTATAGAATCCCAAGAACTTTTATATTTGCTCGGCATATTTTTTAGCCAATCGATTTTTGCTTCAGGCTCAACAAATACTGATTCCCATATTGCAGATGCATCAGTTGAACCGAACCACTCATTATTCTCAAATGTTCTAATAACTTTCGCCTTAGTCTCATCATCAAATGATTTGTATTCAGTTCTCCTATCTTCATTTACAAAATGTAAGAAGTGAGTATTTGCAGAAGTTTCGTCCACCTTTTGCTTCTTAGCGGATTCAACCAACGCTGAAATTTTCTCGTTTAATTCATTTTTGAATGTATTAGTTTCTATAATTAATTCATCAGCAGTTTCTTTAACTGTTTCTGATTCATTAATTGTTTCTCCAACATTTTTGGATTTGAAATTTTCATTCATTGTTTTAGAAACATAATCTTGGTATTTACCTAGATTTTCTACATTATCTTTAACATACTCGGTATAATTAGCAACGGCATCAACACCTTCCATAACGTAATTAGAATATTCAATTACTTTATCTGTTTGTTCGTTTACATAATCTTGATATCCGAAACGAGTATTTACATTTTCAGATATATGTTTAGAGTACTCAATGTTTTGATCGGTTTTAAGACCTACATATTCTGCATAATCTTTTACCTTTCCTAAATTTTCTATAATATAATCATTATGTGAAATAAGGCTATCAACATTTTCTGATAGATTCTCTACATAATTTCCGATTTGATTTACTCGTTTTGCAATAGCTTCTGAGTATTTAACTAAATCTGTATTTGCGGAAGCTTCATTTACCTTTTCAACTTCAGATTTTAATGAGTCAAAATTCTCTTTAACGATTTTTGAATATTCGTTAAAATCTTCGACTGAAATAAAATTGCTGTTAGAATTAGACTCAGCTTCATTTATTGTTTCTTTTGGTGTAGTATTATCCATTGCTATTAATTCTTTTTGAATATCTGTATTAGTTTCTTCTATATATCCATTGATCTCGAAAATTCCTAGATTATCATCATCAACAAATCCATACTGTTCATTAACTCGGTTGAGTTCTGCGTTTTCAAAACCAGGATCTGCAACTAAATCGTATGTAAATAATTTTTTAATTTTAACGTGGCCATTTTCTTGAACCACACCAGCAGCTCTACTAGAAATGTGTATTGGAATGCCACCATCAACAAGTGCTTGAGCTTGTTTTCCTGCGGTAGTATCTAATAACCGGATTTTTCCTCTAACAACCTTGTTAGCTTTGTCATATGTTATTTCCTCAATAACATGAGATACATTTTGTAGAGAAATGTCAAATTGTTTTGGGTGATCTAATTCACCAAGAAGCTTACCGCTTTTGAGTTTTTCTTGAAGACCTTCAATATGAGGCATCAACTCTTTCTCATCGTATATACGATTGTTCTTATTTTTTTTACCTATCTCAGAAAATATTCCTTCTAATACATACTTGTCAGCGCCGGTTCCATTGGCTTCAAGTATACTAGTGGATCTTTCTAAGACTAATAATTTTGCGTCATTCATGCGGAAAGATTATTTTATCATTTTAATTATATATCTTCATCAATATATTGAAATTATTATTCTTCTTCTGATGCCATATCATCGAGTTTCTTTTGTTCACGTTCCTTGAGCGTTTGATTTGATTTTATATCAGCCTCACTTAAGTCCATGAATCGTCGAATTAACCATTCAGAAGAGAAATATTTGATTTCGTTACCTTCAGGATCGAAGTCTACAAGACCATCTTTCATTGCGGTTACAAAGTCTATTCGTTTTTGAAGAAGTTCCATTTCTTTCATTTCTTCAAATATATTGTATTTGTTAAATTTAACCCCAATCTGTGCTTTAAATGAATCATCATTCATTAAGTCAGGATAATCTAGAGTCATTTGGATCCATAGAGGTTTTACGATTATTTCTTGGAATGTTGATCTTAATCTATTTATAAATCTACCAAATTTGATTTCATCTCGAGTCATTCCTTCAGCATTGATTTCCCATGATGGTGGGTTTTCAACATCAAAACGATTCATTGGAATTTTAGATACTCGTCTAAGATTTTCTTTAAAGTAATTTAAAGAACTTGTATCAGAAAGATCAGGACCATCACCACCGATTGTTTCGATTTGTGGAGAACCTGCGTCACCTTCAGGTAACCAATACTCTTTATTGAAAGGCATCATCGGACGACCATTTGTTTTCAATTCACCGCTATCATAATCAAAATCTACTTGTTCTCGATAGTTTTGCATTAAAACACCAAGTGATTGTTTTGCTCTAGTTTTTGATTTACCACCAATTGGTATAATAAATTTAGTTTTGAATGATGAATTAACAACCGCCCATATAATTCTAGAATGTTCCATAATTCTAAGAAGGTTAAATGATCTTATAAGTCTTTCAACATAAGAAATTCTAGTTGGAGAATTCATATTTGCATATGATATGTAAATAATTTGAGAATCATAAAGAGATCTTGCTTTTGCAGGTATATCTTTAAATTGTTTCCAAACTCGTTTACCTTGATCGTCTAATCCAGGTTCTAATGTAATTGGATCTAGCTCTTTAAACCCTATTACATTTCGTTGTTCATTATCATATATTATCTCAAATGCGAGATATCCATCAACTAGCCATTTTCTAAAATATGACCATGCCGTTATATCATTATTAAAACCAAAATATTGGTAAATTCGTTTATAATTGATTGATATAGCTCCTCTGATTTCTTCGACCTTTTCTTCTGCTAAAAGATCATCATCAAAAAGTATAGGATCTGCGAAATAGTTTTTATCATCATATACAATAACTTCATCACAAAGAGTGTCTAATATTTCTTCAATTTCATCTTGTACTGCAAATCTTCGAAGTTCCTCTCGTTTCTTTGGATATGATTTATCAAATACTGATATAGATTTCTTTAATGCTATATCTGATAAAGCTAAGTTAGCAAATAATGCATAATCATCGTAATCTCCTCCAACTAAACCTCTTGGGTCATAAGTCCATCCGAACTGATCTTCAACAATACCGACTGCTTGTGAATTACGAAGAACCATATCATCGTATTTCATACCAAATGAACTTAATTGTTTAAGTGCATTTGAGGCAACGAAACCTCTTCCTGAAGTATCATTCCTTTCTACAAATCCTGCCATTTTTTATTTGTTTTTATTAGTTTATATATTCGTTTACTATTTTGACCTTGCTCGGACTAAATAATCTTGGTATAGTTTTATAAGTTGACTTTCATCAATTTGATCATAATCATCCCAATTAGCCATTACCATACGTATCCATTCTTCATAACAAACAACCGATAATTCGTACATTTGTCCCATATAATATTGTCGTAATGCAAAATCTAAACCCCATGCTTTTAAGTTCTTGGCTAAAAGATCATAAGTTATTGGTACTTGTTTTTGTTCATATGCTCGCCTCCATTTGTCACCAGCGGCAGATGATATAATATCTTGTTCGTAATATCTAAATATCTCACCAACCATCCAATATTTTACTTCTTTTGGTAAGAAATTTAAGTTTATACCAAGTTCTAAACCACTTGGACTTTTACCTAATGAAATTACTAATGGTGATCTATCCCAATATGCTAATCTATCCTTTGTTTTTGGATCATACCGAAATTTAAACATTTTTCCTTGGGTTAATTCTCCATCAGAAAATGTTTCTATATATGTGCTATCTTTATCATTTAAAGTTTCTTCATACCAATCCATAACATAAGCACTAGCCTGGTTAGCTCCGCCATATTTCTTTTCCCATAATTCTACATAGGCTTTAAAATCTCGATTTACTTGATCTAGTTCTGGTAAATCTGCAAATGCTTCACCTCTAATATTATCTCCCATTTACTTAATTGTTTTGAAAAAATCTTCGGTTATTATTTTGAACTCCCATCCTTTTTTATTACAGAATGCTTCAGCAAATTGAATTTTGCACATATTAGTAACATACATCTCGTATGCATATTTATAATTCTTAACAGACTTAACAGTCTTTCTTTTAGGTTTTTTAGGTTCTTTTAATTGAGCAGATGGCTTTATTTCGATTAGGTATTTTTTACCGCTAGACAGTTCTATAAAATAATCTGGAAAGTATTTATGTTCCTTTCCATCTAAACTATTTATATATGGGACTGTAACTGGTTCAGAAACCCATTTAACAACATCTAAAGTAGATTCACAGTACTTACAAAACTTATATTCCCACGATGATCTATAAATTATAGGACCCTTTCCTATGTATTTTTTGCATTCGTTTATTGGGAAATAACCTTGCTTAAACTTTGATTTCCTCTTTGGCTTATTGTTTTTTATATTCATTATATTGAATAGATGCCTGCACCTTCTTCACCACCACCATTAATTCTGATAGTACCGCTATATTTTTTTGGATGTAATTTGTTCCAACCTTTAGCATACCCCTTCTTTGCAATTTGAGTATAATATGCAAATGCATTTGTTGATTTTTCTGGATTGAATCGATCCCAATATTTGAATAAGTCCATCTGTGCGAAAGCAAGACAATCGCGTTTATCTTCAGGGTCTTTGTATTGTAATTTTCTTATTGCTCGTTCTGATAATAGAATAAGCATATCGATTGCATCTTTTGTTAGTTTTCCTTCTTCCTTCGATTTAATTATTTCAGGAACTAGGTTTTTATTTGTTACGTAGTGTACTGCCATGTCAAGTCCTATAAGTATATTAATAATTGGTTTAGTTATTATATGACGTAAATTTGATAAAGTTTCAAACTAAAAAAGGAGCCCAAAAAGGACTCCTTCCAAACGAGGGATAGTTTGATTATATTGTTACGTCTAGATATTTCTTCTGAACTTCAATTATTTCGTTTGTAGGTAAAATAATAGATATCATATCTTTTCCACCAGATTCAGTATATTGTCCTGCATTAACTTGGACTTTAGTTCCTGGACGAAATCCATTCGTTTTCATTTTTAATTCTCCTGGAACATAATCAGCATCACTAGCTTCATGTACTGTTACATTTTTAGATTTGAACATTTTATTTAATCTACCTTGTTGTGCTTCTAATGCATCGTTTAAAACTTTCTTAGCTTCTTTAATAGCATCCATATCATCCATATTTAACTCAGAAAGTTTATTGATCTCATCTTTGATGTAATCAATTCTTTCATAAATATCATGTTCTGCTTTTGCTTTATCTGCATTTATTTTAGCTTCACCTTCTAGTAAATCTTGTACACTATTAGTGATATCATAATCAACGAATTCTTGTACTAAATTAACAGCATCAGAAGCCGTTTCAGTTTTAATTAATGTATTTTCATTCATTGATGGATTGATCTTATTGATATAAAGATTATTTCCAGATTTCATGACGTTAACTTCAACACCTTCATAAACATTTGACTTAATCGTTTCAACGAAATCTAATTCATAAATACTATCGATTTTGTTTAATGCATGTTCTAATACTTTAATCGTATCATATTGGCCATATCTAAATTTTCCATTAGACATTAATTTTGCAGCTAATTGAGATTCTTTAACTAATTCACCATCTACATAAATTTCAGTACCTTTATCATCTTCATTAATAACTAAGTCAATATTGCAATTGTTTTCAGATAGTCTAAGACCTTCTGCAGTTGGAGTAAAGTTTTTTGCTAATTGAACAAGCTTAGCGAAACTTTCATCTATTTCATCTCGGTGTGCTAAACGAATTTCTTCGCTCTCATCCATTGCATAAACTCTATCAGAAACACAAAAAATAGTTTCACCATTTACATTTTCTAAAACTGGAGATACCGGTCTAGTACTAGTGAAACGGTTATCTGTTGTTTTATTTGTACCTGAAATGTTTTCGCTTAATGCAACTAATTCTTTAATTCCTGGTACCCATGAATGTTTTTTGAGTGTAGAAATAACAGCATTTTTTAGTTGAGATTCACTAAGATCTTTAATTTCTTCTAATGCATTTATTGCAGCGGAGAATGATTTTTGATCTTTTGATGTTCTAATAGCTTCTAATGTGTTTAGAACGGCAAATGATAATTCATTATCTTTTGCAAATTTATAAGCTTCATTGATAAACGATTCAACTGGAGCTAACCAATCGAATGCTTTCATTTCATTGCAAACATCTCGGAGAATATGATAATCAGATTTAAGTCCAATTTCTCTCATATATTTCTCTAAAATTAATCTACTAGAACCATTATTATCTGTTAATGATTCGTATAGAGATTCTAATCTAGTTCGCAAATCAAGAGTTTCTAATACTTTTGACATTTTTGTATAGTTTTTTTAGTTATTATTGTTTATATATCTTTGATTTTCTTTTGAATAATATATTCGTTGTTGATATCACCAGCTCCACCGTTAGAAAATGCTTTAGCTTCGTTCTTAATTGTTCCGATAACATTATAATTTTCGAACAAACCATCGTCAAGCATTCCATCAACTGCTTTTTTAACACCAGGCGATTCTTTATGATCCATATAATCGTCGAATATTATTAGGCCACCAGGATTAACTGTTGCTTCATAGTTTTTAAAGTCTCGCTCAACCATATGTTTTGCATGTGATCCATCTATAAAGAATACATCAGCACCACCTGCCTTTTCAATTGCAGCACAAGATTCTTTAATGATTTTAGGGTTATCTGATAGTCCAACAAATTTTTCTAAGGTTTGACCTTCGCTGATATATTTTGCTGTGTTATTATCGAACATTTTTTCTTGACCGGATTTAGCTTTGAATGGATCGATAGAAATATGAGATTTACCTTTTTTATTTTGAAGCATTAAGCACATAGATCCTCCACAAAAACTTCCAATTTCAGCAAATGTTTTATAGTCTTCTCCGAGCATTTCTGATAATGGATATGTTATATGAAAGTGATGGTGAAACGTATTTCCTTCCATATCTTCACTTATTGATTGAACCATTTCAGAAGATTTCTTATATGATGGATGTTTAAGAATATCAGATTCTGTAAACATTTTAGTAGAAGATTTACCTTCATTCAATCCCCATTGTTCTACATCAGGGAATTGTTTATCATGCATTTCATTAAGAAAGTCTTTAAATGATAGTAATTTCATATTTGTATATTATTTGTTAAATCTATATTTAAGACCTTCAGTTACTGCATCCATATACGCATTTGATGTTGATTCTTCTTGTGGCTCTTCTACTTGAATTTCATCACCAGTTTTTGTATCTGTAATATTTTCAGTATCTTCAACCTCTTCACCATCATCGTCGATTGTAACCTCTTTAGTTTCTTTAACTGATTCGTTTTTCATATCCGAATAAAATTCTTTGAACATCTTTTCAAGTCCATCAAATTTTGCTCCTTGATCTTTAACGAAATCTTTTGCTTTTGCAATAAAATCCTTTTCATCTTTGGCCTCTTTAGCAAGTAAATGAAGTTCACTCATTGCACCATCATTAACCATTCTAGTAAGATCTTCGTTAGTTGTTGATTCGTCTAGTAAAATTTTCTTTAATTTTGCAAGTTTCTTAGAATCCTTTTCTAGTTCTTTAGTTGCAGCTGCAATTTTGGAAGAAGCATCATCACCACCTTCAGTAGCATCTTCAGGAGATTCACCATCTTTTATTTTAGATTCTGGAGAATCTTCACCGTCTGGTGCTGAATCATCAGGTCCTTGAGTTTCATCCTCATCACCATCTGCAAGATCATCGATCATATCATCAATATCTTCTCCATCACCTTCTTCAACTTGTAAAGTTTTTTTGTTAAGTTTTTCATTAACACGTTTAGCATCTAAATAAAATTCATTATTCTCAAATGTACCAGTTCTTAAATACTTACTTAAATCTGTAAAGTAACCTAATTCCTCTGGTGTCAATTTAGATTTGATATATTTTGCAATTTCCGCCATTTCTTTTGTACGTAATTTAGAGGCTGCTCGATTTTTTGCATTTGAAGTTCCCATATACGGTGTTAATTCCGCATACATTTTTTTCAGAACATCATCATTTTCAAATTTCTTAACGATTGGTTCTAATATTGCTTTTTTATCAGCTAATTTATCAGCAGCTCTTTTAGCAGCTTTTTTAGCATCGGCCTTTTCGGCAGCATTTACTATTGCCTTTCCAGCAACGATTGCAGCAACCTGAGCACCGTTGACTAATGCAATAACACCGACAACACCTAATACAATTCCACCAGCTATTGTTAAAACACCAACGGCTTCATCAATATTTTCATCATCATTAACCACATCACTACCTTGTAGTCCTAAAAGAAATGCAGCAGTAGCATCTTCAAATGTTTTCTTTTTTGCTTCATTAACTGATTCTCTAATTCCAAACTTAGCTAGAATTCGAATAGCAGGAACCGCATTATCTTGATCACCATCACCCATGATTACTAATTTACCATTAAGTGTTCCAAATTCGATCTTATTTATCGTTAGCTCCTTATATAACTTTTTATTTACCGGGTCTTTTATTTCGAATTCCCAATCATAATTATTTCCTTTATCTAGTTTTTTAACTTCGAAACCTTCATTAACTTCATCGTCTTCGTTAATATCTTTTAGAAACTTAGTTGCATTTTCTTCAAATGTAAGTTTTGCTTTTTTAGCTTCATAAACTGCAGCTCCATCAGGATCATAAGAAAATACCGCAGTACCACCTCTTCCATCTAATGCGATTGCATCTTCATTTGGATCTAATTCTTCAGCAGCACCAGAATCATCATATTCCGCTAGATCTTTAACTTTACCTATTGCAATAACATTCCAAGTATCACCATTGTAATCAGTAGCTTTATCACCGATTTTAACTTTCTTAAAAGGTTTGATTTTTTTACCTTCATTAATTGATTCTTCAGATTCATTTAGGAAGTAATAAACTTCAATCCCATAATCATCAACTCTTAATACGTTTAATTTTTTACTGTAAGTTATATTACCAGCAACTTCAGCAGATAATTTAGGAAGTTTCTTATGAACCATTTCCCAATCCGATCCTTTTTTGTATTTTTCATACTCATCACCAGATTCACTATCAGTTGCTTTAACATCTTTTATATTTTTAACTTTAAAGAATTTAGCAATTTCCTTTTTAACCGCAGTAGGAAAACTTGATTCTTCAGCATTGTACACATCTTCATTAACTGATTCGTTAACTTTCTTTTCTATGGTTATAGTTTCTGCCATTTCTTGCATAACTTTATCTATTCTCCAAGGAACAACACCGATAGATGTTAAATAAGTTCGTATAATAGATTCATTCTTTCCTTCACCAACAAGTTTCTGTACTAGCGGTTTTAAAGAACCTGGTCCATAAAAGTTATATTCGCCTTTAGTAACGAGATTTTCATTTACAAAATCTTCAAAGCTTTTTAATTTACTCATGTTTATGTAGTTATTTTATTTATATATTTATCTTCATTCATTTTGTGGTTTATCGGGATCTGGTGGAGGTAATGGATTACTGTATCCTGATGGATCGATAGGCCATGCTGCATCTTGTGCTCCTCTAGATCCAACCCATAGGCCACTGGCATTAGGATTGAATGGATCAGTAACCGGAGTGAACCCGCCAGTTTGTGCAATATTTGTAGAGCTGCGGAATGCCTCCATAACCGTTCCAGCAAACATTTCAGTGTTATTGGGCCCTGAAAAACCGTTATCTTCATTTTTAAATATAGGCATAAATGTCTGTACCTCGATAGTATAATTTATTTTCCATTCCTTTTTATCACCAAACGAAAATTCAATCGGTCTTTCTTTTGCAAAATCTTCAGGTAATTGAGCAACTGCTGGAATTCTAGTACCATCAATATCTATTTGGAAAACATTATTCTTATAAAATATCTCTATGGTTCTTTGAATTCCTTTAAATACATCTAAACTAGAATCAACATATAAATCAACCGTAAAACTTAATTTCAGTGGTACCATAAATACCTCAGAATTAAATGTTTGCAAAGTGCCATCATCTTGAACTCTTTGATAAAATGCTCTTACAAATTTATTTGTTAATGATCCAGCATCGATTGAGATACCATCTAATTGTAAAATTGCTCTAGGTAATTGATTGTATACCGATTCTGCACTAGTTGAATTAGTTCCACCAGCCGAGACGGTATTCATAAACATATCCATCAAAAATCTTTCATCTCCAGTTGTACTGAAGTAAAATGGAACTTGTACTTTTTGTTTTTCGGTTGGACTTATTTGTTGGTACCACCACATCCTATTGTTAAGGGTAGCTAGCACACCAACAATTATATTACGTAAAACAACGTCATCTTTATTAAATTCTAAATCGTAGAGTTGGGACATCTATAAAGTCTTATTTGTTTATATATCCTTTAAACAATTGACTCTAATGAAAGTTTAGAAAAGCCACCTTCTTTATATGCTTCGGCTTTGATATCGAAGAGATTGACTGGTAATTCGGAATGATTAATAACCCATGTATTCAGGCCAGTTTCTTGTACAGTTTCTTTAAGGATTCCTATAATTTCATGAATACCTGCTCCATCGATTGATGAGAATATTTCATCTAAAAATAGCATATTAACGCTTGGATATCGGACCTTAAGAAGTTTTATCATTGCAATAATAATTATAAAGTCTGATTTCTTTCTTTCTCCAGTACTCATAGTATTTGGATTGATTTCTTCACCTAATGAAGTTATTTTGCAATTGAATTTTTCATCAAATTTAATTCGATGAGGTATATGCATTTGCTTTACCATTGAATCAATAGAAGCATTTAGTGGAGGTAGGATAGTTTTTAATGCAAGGTTTTTAACTCCATCTTCTCCAAGTATATTTTCAACAACTTCTAAAAATTTCTCATTAATTTCTCTTTTATATTTTAAATCATTTTTAGATTTAGTTGTTTCTGTATTTTCATTTATAAGTTGTTTAAGATATTGAAAGTCTTTATTTTCAGATTTGGATATAGTACTGTTTAATTCAAATTCATATTGTCCGATAAGGGTTTCTAATCGAGTTATTGAATCTTTAGAATCTTTCACAAATTTAGTACATTTAGATAAATTATCCGTTGCAGTAGTTAGCTCCTCGCGTATAGTAATTAAATCTGTCTTTTTTTCTTTAGCTTGTTTATTGAAACTCTTTCTAGTATGATCGTAATCAGGTCCATGAAAATCATTTCCACATGTTGGACATTTATCACGTTCAAACAAATCAATGGATTTCTTAATAAAGGATAAATCGTTGATTAAAGTTGATTCATCTCGTGATTTCTCTTGAACTATCTTTTCTAATACAATATATTTATTATTGAGTTTTTTCAATATTTTAAGTGTATTGGCATGTTTATCTGTGACTTTCACTAATTTATCTTCGTATTCTCCGATCAATTTAGTTTGATCAACTCGATTTTCTTTCTTTAATAATTCAATTTTTTGATTGATTGATGTTATTGATTCATCTAATATATTAAGTTCATCATAAAGAGTTTGTATATCTTGTTTGGCATCTCTACGCTTTTCTCGTATACTTTCCCTCATATGATTGATGATAGTGAATCCAAATAATCGATCGACAATATTTCGTTTGTCACCACTTGACATTGTTAAAAACGATTTGAAATCATTAACTGAAAGGATAATGATGTTCTTAAAAACTTGATATGGAATATCTAATATTTCAGTCTCTAAATAATCTTGTACGTTTTTGTTTCCGGCTTGATCGTATATAGTTCCATTTATAAACAATTCAAAATAATTTGGCATTATTCCACGTCGGATAGTTATTTCTTTACCTTTAGCTGAAAGTTGTATTGTAACTTCCATACCTCTATTAATTCGATTAGCTAAATCACCCAATCGTTTACCTTCAACTTTACCATATAGTCCATAAGTAATAGCTTCAGCAATAGAGCTTTTTCCGGATCCATTCTGACCAACAAGTAAATATAATTGGCCTTCTTTAGTGAAGTCTATTTTTTGTATAACGTTACCATATCCGTTAAAGTTCTTCCATTCAATGTTTCTTATTTTCATTTTGATGCTGTTTTATATACGTCTTTTAATAATGACAAAACTTCGGTTTTCATACCTTCATCTATAGACATTCCATCTACGTATTTCTCGCAAAGGTTATACGTATCTAAGGTTTTGTCATAATCAATATCGTAATCATGTTGATGATCAGATTCGTCAATTTCAAAAGGTATCACATCTAATCTTTTAGATACCTTGCTTATTTCATCTATTAATGGAGTCACTTGATATTTCATTAAATAATCATTTGGTACATATATGTCTACGAAGTTATTTGTAGCAACTTTAATTAATTCATCTAATGTTGACTCCAATGCTTTATTAATATAGATCTTTACGAATTTTGGAGAATATGTGTTTTCGTAAAACGTTTCTTCACCAGATTCAAAATCTAAACACCAAAATCCTTTTGTATTTTGTGCATCACTTCTAGTCATTTGATATGGATTGCCTACATATAAAATATTCTTATATTCTTGAGTGGTATGTATATGTCCAGTATAAACCCTAGTAAAATCTTTACAATGATCTGAACTAACTCCATCTCCAGCATGTCTATATTTATCGAATCTTGCACCTTGGATTGTAGTATGACAAAATAAATAAGATGCAGGACTGCCTGCAATACAAGCTTCTTCATCGGCTGGAGATTTCCTCCAAGGCATTAAAAGCAATTCAGTTCCATTCTTAGTAGATAATGTAACCGGTTCTTTATATATGTTTACATTTGGTATATACTTGATGGTATCTAACGATGTTATATCATTTGTGTTTTTTCTCATGATATCATGATTTCCTGCAATAACATATATTCCATCTACAAAAATTTTACCCAACTCTTCAAAAAGCTGCATTGTTTGATGAAGAACCAACAAATTAACACTTTGTCGATTATCATACACATCTCCACAATGTATTAGAATATCACCTGGCCGATAATTTTTTTTGACTATTGGTATAAAGTAGTCATTAAAATATCCGATCATTCGATCAAGCCATTCTACGCTATTATTTCTAGCACCAAAATGAGTATCTGATATTATCCAAACTCTTTTTGCTGGGGTTTTGTGTGATTTATCTTCTGTCATACTTAAAATAATGGTCCTCCAGTTTTCTCTCGTAAATTACCATCACTGCGTAATTCATCGATAAGTTCTTTTTTAAATGTATTTGAAAGTGAATCATAAAATTTATTTGAATTCACATCAAAATAATCTTGTACAATTGAAAATATTTGAACTCTAGGAAAGTCTGGTAATTTAGCTAAAACATATGAGTATACCTCGTTGATTTGCATTTTATTTAATTTTTTGTATTGGCCTTCAGAATCCGGTTTGTTATATTTTATGAATTTACTTTTTTCTAATACTGTTAGAACCACATCATAAGACATATCATATTCTAACGAATCCATAAAATCTTTACCTTGATTGTATTGAGATGATAATGTAAAATTAGTATCCGGTCCTTGATACGCAGTTTGTTCATATTTATTATCAAATATTTTATCCTGTGGTAAATTAGTTGTTTCATCTAATTCATCTTTTATAGGCTCATCTTTTGGTTTTTTATCTGGGAACATATTTTTAATTTAGGTTAGTGAATGAACGATTTCATCCGTTTCGTGGAGTCGCATATAATCGTATGCTATATTGTATTTACATTTGGTATTTTTACCAGTACCTTTTCTTACTTTAAGAATTTTTAGCCAGTATTCATTATCTAAATGCATTGAACTATCTTGTATAATACCGTACATAAAATCAGCAGTGTGGCCGAGTCCAGCTGATTCTGCGATATTTCCCATGTTAATTTCTGATGCATCATAACCACTACGATTAATTTGAGTTGCCGTTATAATTATCCATGCATTTCGACTAGCCATAGCTCTAAGATCTTCTGCTATTTGTTTAATCTTCATATATGTATTTTCAGTATTAGGATTTCGTTGATTTGCTAATATGTTTATGTAATCTACAATAACAACTTTTAATTTAATTCCTTTGGATTCTTCTAAGGTTCGTAAATATGCTTCAAGATCATTTACAGTTGCTTGAGACGTTGGATAGTCTTTTACATAAAGATTTCCAGGTGGAATTATAGATCCACTAAGAGAAGCGAGTTTCTTTTTTACTTTTGATTCATCTTTTGAAAACGTGATATATTTAGACATTGGGATGTTAAGCATATTAGCACCGATTCTTTGAACAACATCGCCTTCTGCCATTTCTGCACTAATGAATGCAACATCATAACCATCTTTGATATAATTGACTGCATCATTAGCTAACCATATAGATTTTCCTATATTTTGTTCACCTGCATAACATATTAAATTTCCTACTGAATAACCACCATCAGTTCGTTGGTCTATCCATCGATGATTAGATGGTATTTTATTTTCACTTGCAATCTTATGTGAAGATGCATCGAAAAAGTTAAGACCTAAAGATTCATCAAATACAATTGAATTACGTTCAACAAAAAGTTGTTTAACTTTAGAAACCACTTCATTTATATTTTGTGGTGTAACTTTGACGGTTTTCATATACTCTAAACCATCGATAAAAGTCTTATCTAAATTCTTCCATAATATCCAAGCTTCTGTAGTTTCTTGAACCCATTCATCGTCATATGATTTTAGATTCTGACTGAATACTAAATCTATTAGTGATTCAGATAATCTATCTTTAAATTTATCTTGTTTGGTTAAAAGCTTTAATTGCTCTCTTGATGGGGATTCGTTGAATCTGGTATAAAAGGCTTCTGATACCTCAAACATTAACCCTAATTCATCGTTTTCAAAAAAGTGAGTCTTAATAGACTTAAAATATTTAGGTTTTTCTAATGTATGTAAATAGAATACCTTTTCAAATTCAACAATATCTAACATTTTATCTTTTATTTATTTTATGATAGATTGTGTGTTTAGTTTCTTTTATAATTTCAACATCACCGCATTCAATCATTTCTGATAAAATATCATATGCTTTTTTAGGTAGGTTCTTTTCTTTAATGAGATTATTTGTAAATATAGTATCAGATTCCATAGGTAATCCTCGATTATCATGTATAAATGCCTTTCCTCCTTCTAAATGATACCATTCGTCTGCCATTGCAAATATATCCTCTTTAGTTGGATAATCTGGTTCATCTCGATATGTGCCGATGATGTATTTTATTTTAAGATTGTTCCTCTTCATCTATTTCCATTATTGTTTCTAATTCATCTACTAGATTTTCATTATTGACACCATAATTAAATGCCGGTTTAATAACCTTTTCATCTAATTCTCTCAATATATTTTCAGGGAATGTTGTTTTTGTAAATAATTCAGCAACATTTACCGAATCATCTAAATGTTTAACCACCCATTTCATAGCTTTTGGATTAGCCATAAATGCTAATTTTCTTCCATCCGCTGCAGTCCAAACCGTTTTTCTAATTTTGTTTTTTGCTTGTTCTGAAATTTTTTGTTTATCTATTGCAGCTTCCGTTATTATATTTCCTTTTGCGATTCCACAAGATTCCCATGTTATATAATCATGAAGTCCCATAAATTCATTCATTCCTTTATCAAAATGTATAATGACTTTAACTGGAGTTGGTTTAGCAAAACGATTTTTGTTCGGAGTCGCTGTCATGATAATTCCAGATTTAACTGCATTTTCTTTTAGTTGGGCCTTTCTTAAAAACAAAATTATAGATGCAAAATACTCAGGACCGGTTCCACCACCAGCAGTAACGATTGGTATAAATGATTGACCGGAATATGTATGATTTGTAAATATAAACGGAATCTTACATTCCGCTAATTGAGTTCCTAGTATTCTGAATAACGATTTGATGGTTTTTGCTCTAGTCATATCGGCCTTTTCACTGCCTGATAATGCATCATCGATTTCTTTTTGTGAAGCAAGGTTCCCTAGAGAATCTAAGCTTACTAATATTTTTGGAACTTCGAGACCTTTACGTTTTTGGTCACTTATTATTTTAGTTAAGTTTGTTATTGATGTTCTAAATTCTTGAACCGTATTACACGGTTCGTATCTAAGTTTTTTTGGATCTATACCAAATCGTTTTATTAATTCTGTATCAACCGCGGTTTCTGAATCATAAAATATAATTTGATATCCCATTTCAGTAGCCTTTTTAATTGCATTTAATAACACAAATGTTTTTCCAGTACCAGATGGACCAGCAAAACATACAGAACGATTGTTTGGAATTCCTCCAAATAATGATCCTGATATACATGCATTTAGTAAATAATTTCCGGTACCGATATATTCATCGATTTTAGAGAAAACACTTTTGTCCATAACTTCCCCGTGTAGAGATGTTTTTGATAATGATGCATTTAAATCATCAAATGTAAATTCTTTTTCTTTTGCCATTTTATTTTTTATTTTTAAGTTCACAATCACAAATTGCGTTGCCTCTATTACACCAACATCCTTTGCTATAAACATACTCGATATTTTCTTCAGTTATGTATCCAGAATCTGTTATAAGTTCTTGTTTGGTTACACAAACTGTCTCGAATTTTATTGAGAAGTCTTCAAATTCTTCTAATGCGAGAACCTTCAATTGAATAAAATCTTTTACAGATTCTGTTCCATTAGTTTGTATTATGATTAATTTCTTTTCTTCGTCTATTGTATATTTCATGTCTTTATATTTTTTAGAATAACGATAATGTATACGCTAAGCTTCGGTTTAATCTTGGCATTCCGGATGGAATAACAATTCTATTTAATGGTTCGAGTATAAACATTTCAAATTGTCGTTCAATATCTATTTTTGGTGCTAATTGATATGGATATTCTCCTGGCAAATAACCAAATACATCACAAAATTGATCATCTGCATAATACCAACGAATTTTATCGCTTGTTTTTACAAGGTCAAAATTATTTTTTTGTGGTGAATTATTGACTAAATAGTTATGATACGCACCAGCTCGAACATGTATTGGACATCCTTTAGCGAGTTCAAATTCGTTTGTATCATTTAATACAAATTTATTGTAATCTCCGATTCTTCGATTAGATGATATTTGTTCTATATCGGCTAATTTGAATTGAGTCTTAATATCTTTAAGTACTTGAGTTAATTCAGCAACAACATCGTTATCTAATCTATCTTTTGAAAATAGAAATTTTACGATATCAGTTAGTTTATCTCGACAGAAAGCCGGGGTTGATGATTGTATAATTTCTAAACCTTTAGTCGATATGTATGTAAGAGGATCATAAGTTTTACCATCCTTCCAAACAATATTTTGAACATATTTCTTTTTTGAAACCCATATTGCATTATTTGCTATCGTCTCAAGTTCAAAATCTAAGAAGTTTTCAGAATTATAAGAATTTGCATAATCAGAAAGTACTTTTTTAATATAGTCTGCTAATCGATGTTTGTTAATTTGTAAAATGAAGTCTGTTATTTCGCCATCCCATTTACAAGATTCCATAACCTCTTCGAATACGATATATCCTGAATCCGTATCTGTATATTTCCATACATGTCGTTTGAGCGGCTTAACCTCACTTAATCCCATTGTTTTATGAAGTGCAAAATCTTTATGCCAAAATTCTTTGAAGTATTTTTCAACACAACGTTCAGTATATTTTATTGCATCTTGGCCTTGAAGAGTTACTGTTTCAGCGATTACTGTGCTTCTAAAATGGAACCAGTCATTTGCAAATGCTCCATAAATAGAATTAATGCACAACTTTATAGCTTCTTGTAAGTTGAAACATCTAAGGCTTTCCTTTTCTAGACTCTGTATTTTAAGTTCTTTTTCAGTCATACTAAGCTTTGATTGCTAAATTTAATGCAATTTTAGTGCTTGAGTCAACTGAATCCATTACGAGTTTATTTTGACATACTGAAATTTCATATGATTCTTTATCAATTCTAGAAAAGAATGATTTGAAAAGGTTAATTTCTGGATGGTCTGATTCGCTAGAATCATCTACAACAATATCATATGTATCACCAGCAATATGAACACCTTTATTATCTGAATATATCTTGAACAATTCATTTTTATCTAATGTTATTAGATTATTTAGTTTTGTTAGTAATTCATTTGAAAGGTGGAAGTTAAAAACTTCACCATCGGTTCCGAATGCTGCATCTATTTGAACGTCAGACATTGTGGTAAACCCTAAAGAAACATCCGCACAATGCAAAGTTATTTGTAATGATTGGTCATTAATAACCATTTTCTCTGCAAAAAACTCTCCGGCATCTTCATAATAATGTAGTTCTCCACATAATTGGTGAGGATCAAAATACTTTAAGCAATCTATTAATTTCTGACCACCAAAAAATGATATTTTAATGTTAGGAATTTCCTTTTCATCGAATTCAAATACGGAGTCTGTTGGTATCTGAGTAACTTTCGCAACATCTTTAGATGGAATGAACGAGTTAGAATATAATCGATCTCCAGATAAGTTTAAATAAATAGCTGAATCCATTAACAGCAATTTCTTAACCATAGTTGATAATGGTCCTGGATGAATTTTTGAAATAGTTAAATGCATATGTTTTTATTTATTATATGCATTTATTCGAAAGAAGTTTCAAAAGTTATTCACTCTGAATTTTCAACGATGCTTTATGGATTGACTCATACATTGATTCAACCAATTCTTCAGTTAAGCCATGTTCTTTACCTTGTGCTATTCGACTTGTAAGGATTTGATTCCATCGATTCATCTGTAAAGGTAAGATGTTGTTATCTGATTTGTATGTTCCAATTTGTTTAGCAACTTGCATTCTTTCTGAAAGTGTACTTATCAATAATGAATCTAACTCATCGACTTTTCTTCTGTAGGGTGCAAGACCATCATCTTCAACTTCATGTTTTCCAAATTTTAATCCATCAACAAGGAATCTATATTGAGTTGGTGTTATTTGTTGTTCAGCATCAGTTATTGCATCTTCTGGATTTGAATGAACCTCAACCATCATACCATCAGCACCGAAATTTATTCCGCGTTGCGTGACGTGTTGAATTAACATTGGATTTCCAGCAATATGTGAAGGATCAATTAACATAGGAATGTTAGGCATCTTTCTTTTGAATGCAACTGGAACGTGCCATCCAGGCATATTTCTATATTTTGTTTTTTCGAATGTTGAGAAACCTCTGTGAATTGCACCGATGTTTTTAACGCCTTTTGCCTGTAACCTTTCAATTGCACCAATCCAAAGTGATAAGTCAGGATTCATTGGGTTCTTTACATAAATTGGAATGTCAGTACCTTCAAGTTCTTCAGCTATAGCTTGCATACTAAATGGATTTCCACTTGTTCTAGCACCAATCCATAACATATCAACTCCATGTCCAATAGCTAATTTTATATGAGCTGGTTCTGCAACTTCACAACAGATTTTGAATCCGAATTTTTCTTTGACATCTTGAAGCCATTTTAAAGCATCTTCACCATGTCCTTCGAATGCACCTGGATTAGTTCTCGGTTTCCATACTCCTGCTCGGAAATAATCTATTTTGATATTTTGTTTCGATAACCCAAGAGCAACTTTCATAAGTTGCTCTTTAGATTCAGCTGAACAAGGTCCAGCAATATGTGTGAATTCTGTCATTACGCTTTAGGTTTTAAGTAAGATTCTAATCTGTTTTCTAAGAATGCGTATTCAAAGTCAAGATCTTTCATTTCAGGATTTTCATATTCTTTAATAAAGTCAGTTCCATATCCAGCGATATCAATATCATATTTAGGATCCATGAAACTTGTTTTACCTTTTGCAACTCTAGCGATGTTTTTAACATCAGCCCATAGTTCAAGTAAATTACCTTCGAACTTTTGAGATAAGTAAGTTTCAACAATCCATAAGATGTAAGGTGTTGGATGTGTTCTTCCTGTTACTTTGAATTTTTTGATTCCATGAACTTCATTATAGTAAGCCATAGATTGTGGAGCAATAAATCTTGAACGAGTCCATTCAACAGGATTTCCAATGTTTCTTATTTGTGTACAGATACCCATTGGATATCTTTTGAATTTAGAAGCATCTTTATCAGTTTTACATTGAGCATGTTCGTTGTAACATTGAACTCGATCAGCACAATCAGTAATACAATATTCATTAGCAAGTAATTCAGTTTCGATTCCTAATGCATCGCCTTCTTTTTTCAAAAGAGCTAAGGATTCGAAGTTACGATTTAATGCAACATCCAAACAAACTTTATTGATGTTTGGGTTTCTTCGTTTTAATTCTCTTAATTGATAAGGAGTATTTGCACGATAAATTGTAGAGATCTCAACTGGAATATCAGAATATTCAGCAATTATTTCCATTGACAAAGGATGTGCTACTGTTAATCTTCCAATTCCAATTCGTTTAAGATATGCTAGAGTTTCTTTGACATGTTCAATATCAATTTTAGCTTTATCAACGATTGGAGTATTGTCTGTGTAGTTAACGAGAATTCCTGCTTCATTGTAATCTTTTACTGATTGTTCGAAAGATTCTAGTGAAACATCTGGAACTCTAAAGTCAGGACGAGCAGATCCAAAGATTTTGATTTTTCTGATAGAGCCGTATACTTCATGTACTTGGACTTCAGAATATTTTTCGTTCAATTCCTTAAATTTTGAAGGAAGAACTGGATCATAGTTTGATCCGACCATTAGTTCGATCATAGATATTATTTTAAGTGTTAAAGAGTTATTTTAAAAACTTATAATGATTATATGCATTTATTCGAAAGAAGTTTCAAAGTTTTAATTGATTTCGCATGCTCCTCCAGCACAAGCCAATTCTCCAGAAAGATTAGTATTATCATCGATTTCTACTATATCTTCAAGATCAACTTGCTTTAATGATTCCAACATATGTTCATAAACATCCTTAGTAATATCTTCAAACGGTGTTTGTTTATATTCAGCACCATCATATGGTAGAACTGATAAACCGTTATAATATTCTCGGTTATTCCACATCCATTCTCCAATTTCTGGCCATTCTTCCCATTTTAATGAAATTGTTGCAGAGACATTATGTGTATTAGAACCTTTTCTATGTCCAGATTTTACCCATTCTTTTGATATCTTTTTAACTCGTTCTAATAAGTCTATTGGCTTTTCTGTTCTAAGAATAGAACCTGCAGGTGCTTTTTGTGGAACTTCTATTACCGCGGTATCCAATGGTCTATAATAATCATCTTCTACTAATGTCGGATGTTGATTTGCAAGGTAATGATATATTGATTCATTTTTACCAACACGCAGTCGTCTAATATAATAATCGTTATGCCATGCATGTATTCCAGAAGATGTTCCTAAAGTTAAAGATGTTGTTCCGGCCGGTTTCACGGTTGTGCACCTTGCTGCGGAATTAATTCCAATAAGTTTAGCCACTCTAGCATTTTCTCTTTTTACTTTATCTGCAGCTTGTTTAAGATCATATTTTAAAACAACCCCACTACCAATACCGGTCATAGATACACCTATTAATGCTTCCCTTTCTGTGGTATCGTTCCATATTTCTCGAAGATAATGAAAGTCAGTATAACCTGCTTGAAGCGTTCCTATAAATGCGGCTGCTTTTACTCGTTCATTTAAATCTTCCTGCGATTCAATATCACTTGCATTAACTTCGCAAAGATTGCAAAATTGATAAGGTCTTAGAGCGATTTCACAGCATGGGTTGGTTCCCCAATCTTTGTCGTTATTGAAATAAATTCCAGGCTCACCGGATCCGCTATATTGTACACGTTCCCATAATTCCATAAAGAATTCTTTTGTGATTTTATGTCTCATTAAACATGCAGAATTGTTTGCTCTTGCTCGTTGGCCGTTTAATTCCCACCAGTCACCAGCTTTACATTGGATCATTTGTAAATCATCCGCGCTAAATAAACTAATAAGTGCAGCCCTTCGAATTCCACCAGCTAAAACCGCATCAGCAATATGACAAACAATATCGTGAGTTTCGATTGTTGTAAGTTGATCTCCATCAATTTTAGATTCAAGTAATCCTTTAATTTTAACTAAACATTCTTTTAACGGTTGTGGGCCAGGAGCTTTGCCGCCTGAAGTTACAAGTTGTGCACCTTTAGGTCTAATATCTGAATAATCAAAACTAATTCTAGATGATCGTCTATCACCTAAATATGATTTCATTAAAACTTTTATTGCATCAGCCCATCCTTCAATAGAATCGCCGATTAAAAACCTCCGTTGTCTTTTAGAATATGGTTTGTTTATTTGTGGTAATTTTATTACATGATGTTTCTGAACAGAATATCCAACACCAGTTCCACCTAATAATAAGAACATTGTCTCGCTAAACGAATCAACACTATCTATTGGTAGATAAGCACAGTTATAAACTCGATTCGGTGATATTTCAATAGGTTTGCCACCGAATTGAAGACTTCTCATTGATGGCAAAACTTTTTTATCATATACAAATTTATAGTTCTCTTCTATCTGTTCAGTTAAATCCGGATACCGCTTTATATGCATTTTTTTATTTCTAGTAACTAATTCTTCCCACGTTTCACGTCGATTAAGTTCTGTCAAATATTTTGCATATTTCATATGTACCGTGATGTCTGATAAAATCTGATTAGATATCTCCATAGTCTATAATTCTTTTTTTAATTTTTGGATCTCAATTTCAAGATCTAAATGTTTGCGTTTATGTTTTTTCCGTTCTGTATATAATTCTGTTAAGATTGATTTCATAGCACTTGGTTTTTTATCAAATACTGCTCCAGTAACTGCTACTATTTTAGTTGGGTCTTTTCTATATATTTCTAATTTTTCTTGGCTATGTTCTTTCTTTATGAAGGATTCAGGAGATATATTTATTTGTCTCATTATTGATGGGTATAGAGAAGCAAAATCAAAACACGCAGCGCCTTTAAAGAATCCAGTTTCTGGTTCTTTAACATATGCACCTTCATATCCTTGTCTTTCTCCAGGTCTAATAAATTCATCGGCTACGACACAATCTCTTTCATAATATTTTTTCCAAAGAAATGCTTCAGTAATATTAACTGCAGATGTACATTTGTACATTGATATGTTGCACAATACTGATACTGATAACACCGCATTTATTGTTGCAATTTTTTCATGGATTTCTGTTACCAACGCTGAATCAATCGCATTATAGAACACGTATTTGTCATAATCATTCTCGTAGAGTTCCTGTAAGGTACCATTGTATTTAATCTTATTAATACCTAATACTTGTTTTGCAACGAAATCTAGTGTATTATTTTCTTTAACTGCAACAGTTCTATCAAATTGTCGATAAATTTGGAGATAGTCCATCATTGCAATATGTAATGGAATCATATCTCGATTAACTTTATTTGATACACTGGCTTTTGCACAATCAATACCAAGTTTTCTACATCGATTATAAATGTATTTCCAGTCAAATCCTATGAAATTCCATCCAGTTACAAATGCCATGTGTGGTAGCATTTTAGTAATGAATGTGTATAGCATATTATATTCATCATCAAAGCAAACATATTTAAAATCCCAATCACCATAATCTTTCATATGGTTTCGAACATCATCAAATATTTTTTTTTGTTCTTCTGGTGATATTGGCTTCCATCCTAATACAGCAACTTGTTTATTTTGCATTGCAATTGACATACATGTGATTCGTTCTCTAGCAACCTCCGGGTTTGGAAAACCATCTATTACCTCAGTCTCAATATCAACCGAATATATTTTTGGAAAGTTTAATGCAGATAATTGTTCAATATCAGAATTGTTATGAATAAACTCATAGATAGACCATTTGTTTAAATACTTTGCTCGAACTTTTTTAACAGGCTTACCATCCCAATTTCTATATTTAGGATCTTTATCTTTATCTGTTTCCGAACATATCGCCCAATTCTTTACATCTTCAATTTTATAATCATTTACTTTTACATCACCATTTTCATCGAAGTATGATATTCTTAAATCATTAAATCTACTTTCTATATCTAATATCATATGTTTTTTGGTTTAAATATTTCATTAACATTACCACAATCTGCACAACGCATAACCGGTATAGGAATAATTTTATCTTTAACTGCACCGGTTAATAGTTTTGAAGCTTTTCTAATAATGTACGCTTCAACGAAATATTCAGATTCACACTCTTCATTTTCACATTTTACTTCGGTAGTTGTAGCAATATCTATTTTAGGCCCACCATTCATTGTATTTTTCATATATTTTATTTTTCTCCAGTACTTCCAAATCCACCATCACCTCTTTCAGTTTCTTCACCATTCCACATATCATCTTCATCTGTAGCTAATTCTACTACATCATAATTTATCGGCATTAATAAGCATTGAACTATTTTATCACCACCTTCGATGGTACACGGATGTGTTCCAACATTTGTTAGATGTATATGAACTTCGCCTTGATAGTCTTCGTCTATTACACATGCACCAACCTGTAAGTTCTTTTTTAATGCAATTCCGCTTTTGTTCATTGCAATTAAAACATTATTTTTAGGTACATTTATCTTAAGACCAGAAGGAATAAACACTGATACTTGTGGATCAATTTCGGTTAGAGGATAGTCATTTGGTATATAAAGATCTATACCGGCTGATTGGCTGGTACCTCTAGTAGGTGTCTTTACATCTTTAATTTTTAGGAATTTCATTGTACAATATAAGTTTAATTATTATATGTACAACTAGACTAGTAGTTTCAGTTTAGGTTATACTTTATTCTCCCAATGCTTCGATATCCCATTGAATTCTTTCTAATGGATCTTCATCATTTGTTCTGTTCTTCTTCACCCAATCAACAAGACCTCTTTCCATAGTAGCATTTTGTGCCATATCATATGAATGTTTCCATCCATCGCCGGAAGCCATATCTTCAATCCATTGATCATATTTCTTTTGATTCCATTTTACTGGCTTTATCTTCTTAGCATGGGGTCCATTACCTAAAGTTGATTTGATTGCATTGTAATGATTCGGGACAAATACATCCACTGCCCAATCTTCGTCTCTTTTATTACCATTCCAATACTTAATCTTCTTTCTGAATCTTTTTAATTCGTAATCAGCATTTTCAATCTTTTCTTTTCTAGTAATGCCACCTCGTTTATATCCAAATGATAACTTCATATCATCTAATATATCTGGATCTGTTTCGAAATGAAGGTCTTTAATATCAACATTATCATATTGGCCTTCATTAACTGATTCTTCATTAACATTAACTCCCTTTCTTTTAGCATACTTTTCAACATCTCTTAAAAGACCTAGTAGTTTATTTTTATCTAAATCTTCTTCATCGTTATTCAGTTCTTTTTGAAGATTATTCATTAAACTCTTCATGTATTTTTTTACACCGGAATCTAAATCACCCTTATCTATGTTGGTTTGTATAAGGTTAACAAGTTCTAAAACATCTTCCTTTTTTAGATTTTTAGCAGCTTGTTTATCCTTGAACTTCTTTTTATAGTGTCGAACTACGTCTCCCCAACTATCTCCAGGAAAGAACGCTCCTGGACTGACAATCATGCCGGGACCCATCACAGCAAATATTACACCTGCCATTAACCCAACTCCTCCAGCTAAAGCTAATAAAGGTTGCCACCATTCAAAACCTTCATTAACTGAGTCATGAGCTTGTATTGAAGTTTCGATTGCTTCTTTAGCCTTTTTAATATCACCATTAAAGTATGCTTTTGCTAATTGATACAAAACTATATCTGATGGTATTTTACCAGATTTTCCAATTTTAGAAATTTCATCATCACCTTTACCTTCATTAACTGATTCTGTTATAGAGTTACCAGTCTTTTTTACTTGATGTCCATCCATTGCATAGAATCGCATATCTTGGAAGTCAACTAAATATTGCTCATCCGATTCATAGCTTATTAATAGTCCTTTTTCACCTTTCTTAATAGTCATTTTAGTTCCAAAATAATCGAAGGTTTTTGTTGGTGCAATCCACTCAACCTCTTCGTATTTTTTACCTTCATTAACTGATTCTTTCAAATCTGTTAATTTTATTACACGTTTCTTACCATCGAAAGAAACAAAATAAGATTTATCATCTGCTGCCGTTAAGTGATATCCGAATGATTTACCCCATACCTCTTTTGCCTTTTTAAGATCTGAGCCATAAAAATATTTTTCAAGACCCGATGTACTTTTTATTGTTTTAGGAACTTTTACCTTGCCTTCATTTAAAGATTCTCCTACAAATGCATTGAACTTCAAAAAATTGTAAATATTTTTTGCTTGTTTTTCATTTTCCTCTTCATCATCAGTTAATTCGCTTGATGCTGCTAAATCACCAGAACCAGTTTCCTGAGTTGAAAATTCTGCTTGAGTTCCAGGATTTCCAGGCAATGAAACATTACCCATTCCATTAACACTTCCTGGAGTTGCCATTGCATTATTTTCTTCAATCGCATATCTCATAGCTTCTGCATATGCAATTGCTTCTTCAAGATGTTTATTTGATGATTCTTTTACCGCCATACCACCATTCTTTTTCATATATTTCTTAACGGTGGATCTCCATTTTGTATCAACATTTGTAACTGTAACTCGATTACCAACTTGATCGCCTATACCAATTGCAGAATTTTCAATATCTAAATCAAATTGACGTGCACTTTCTTCATCAGGGAATTCAAATATTACACTTAAACCTTCATCGACCGATTCATCAAACAATGTTTTTGCACGTGGAAATGTTAAAGATTTACCAAGTTCTCTATCATGATCCTTTTTCATCTCTAGATAATTCCAAGGAGATATCCAACCAGTTTCTTGCGCTAATTGAACTGCAAGATCAAAGGGTTTCATAGGCTTTGATAAAGTAACATTGAATCTAGGTGAAGAGTATCTACCTTCCATATCACCTTCCACTATTTTATATTTTCCTTTTGGGATAACTTTAATTCGTTCGAAAGGTTTTCCAATTCCAACTATACTTACCGTTTTATGATCTTTGTATCTTTTTTCTGCGTTCTTTTTTATTGGATCATCATATGCTGCTTCATCTACCGAATCTTCTAATTTATTTGGTAGCGTTTCTTCTGGAGTTTCTGCGTAATCTTTCAAATCGGCTTCTTTCTTTTTGGATAAATCTCTTATTTTCTGATCAACCGTGGATGCATCAACTTCACCTCGCTTAACTGCTAAGGCTAGTCCGAATAATTTCCGTTGAGCTTTTGATACTGCTGGCATGGTTATTTCATATTTTTTAAGTAATCTTTTGCTAATTGAGACAATACTGATAATGTAGCTTTCATATCATCCATATGGTCATATTCACCAGCTTTATATACTTGCTCTAAATAATCTTCCATATCTTCCATTACCGTATCGGAATTCTTCCAAGTTTTTTGGATATTAGATTTACCTTCATTAATCTCAGATTCATCCATTGCAATTGATTCAGATAAAGATGGTATATTTCTATATTTTGATTCATTAACTTCAGCCGGTAAAGAATCTCGTTTGTTTATCATTTCAAATACTCTTTGGCCATATTTTGAAAGACTATAATATGTAGTTCCTTTCTTTTCAAATGTTGTGAAAAACTTTTGATTTCTTTTAAACCATTTCGCTTTATTAACTTTTGCACCTCCACGGTCCTCTTCAAGTCTAATTAAATGATTATGTAAATCTTCTTCAGTTACATAATTTTTTCCAACGTATTTAATAATAGTATCTCTAACATTTGCACCGTTTTCATTTATACGTATTCTATTATAATCACCGTACTTTCTTTTTACTTGGTGACGTCCTTCATTAAGTTCTTCCATTTTGGTTTGTTTATTTTAATTATATATCTTACTGACTGTGACTTAATTCATTTTTTAATTGGTCATAAAATTTATGTTCAGCAGTTGGTGTTAATTTTTTAAATTCTTTTTCATTATCAGCGATCAAAGCATCTCTTACTTGAGTTGCACTTATGTTATTAGAATTTCTTTTAATTTCTGATGTTTGAAATTCTGGTAATACATTAGCTTCCTTACCATACAACTTAATCATACGATTATAATCTGATATTCTATCACTTCCAGTGCCCCATAGTACAGGTTCATATTCTGGGCGTAATGCATTTAAAATTTGATCTAAAAACCCAGTTTGAGATTCCTTAACGGCATCAATAAATTTATATTGTTTTGCTATATCCATCCAAATTTTTAAAATAGTCTCATTTTCAAATGGTGTTTTTTTACCACTTTTAGATCTAACTTGGATAACAACCACTGGTAAATTATTCTTAGCATGTAATTGTCGAAGAACTTTAATATGTCCAAGTGTTGGTGGTTGGAATCGACCAACTAATATATTAACCGATTGTTTACCAGGTTCTGAATGTTCTAAACTTAATTTACCTTCATATAAATTAGATTCTAATAATGCTCGTTTTTGATATTTGCCATAGTAATAATCTTCAAATGTCGGGATCGATTCCTTAGGTTTTGGTTTATCAATGGTTCGATCAGATATCATGGCGATGATTTTGTTTATTTCGAATTTGGTATTGTTATCTATTAATATAGAAGTTTTCTTACGTTTTTTAGTAAATGTCCCTAAGAATAATTTGAATATTTCTTTATTGATTTGAGATTCTTTAATCCATTTAACGGCATTTTCATCAGTAACATTTTTTAAATTTATTCCGAAGTCTGGAATATCTTTTGCAAAATCAGGTCCATCTAAATCTTCCATACCATCATATTTAGATGCATTTTTAGACATATATTTAGCATAAAGTGCACTAATTAAATTCAATATCCTATGGGCCTTATCTTCACCCTTAGGTTTGAATTTATCAAAATTTACCGTGTTCATAAAGGCTAGAACATCTTGTAATGCTATAGAATAAGTATCTGATGCATTCTGATCTTTAGCTTTAGTAGCTTTAATCATCGGATTTAGTATTTTAGTACTAACCGTTTCGTGTAATCGATCTAGGAATTTCATAGTTAAACTCTCTGATATGTTTTTGTTCGCTTTAAGTATATCATATATATCATTATTGCCTTTATCTAATGATTCGAGAATATCATCTATTTGATTCAATTTTAATCTCCCGAAATATATAACTGATATGCCATCTAAGTTTAAATCACTAGCCCATCTTTCTAATACAACATCATCTTCAATAAATCGTATTTTAGAAGATGATTCGATAACTCGAATTTCCTCTAATAAAATTTTGTTAGTTTTTGGAGAATATCTAAAAGCAAATCTATAACTTTCTGGTATTAAACCAATTTTATACATATCTAAAATTTGATGTATTGTTCTATCTATCGGATTTTCATATATGCTTTGCAAAGATCTATCTATAATTGATATTTCTTTATTACTCGTTCCCTTAAAATATTTTAAGTTACCTTCAACTATTTGTGCATGTAAAGATGTATCCGAAGATTTCTCTTTAACGACGATAAACTTCTTCAAAAGGCCATGAATATAATCACGGCCTTTTGAATTGTATATGGTTAGTAAGTCGTTTATTTGTCTCATTTTATGAGGTCATCGTAGTAAACCAAGACTCATCTGCTGAAGCTGAAAAATTCTTTTTGATATATTTTTCCATATCTTTGTATCCTTCAGGATCTTTCTTTTGCATAATATCTAATACCTTTCCTAATCCCATTTGCATGACTTTATCGTCAAATTCTTCATGGTCTTCGTTTTTAGCAGCCTCTTCAATTTCAATTTCGATTTCTTCTTCACCTTCAGATGAATCTTTCATTTTTTTAGCAAGCGTAGCGGTTTTCTTTTTCTTTGCTTTATTTTCAGCTTCTTTCTTTCCATCTTCAGCTTCTGCATCTAATTCTTCTGGTGGTGTAGTTGGGCCTTTTGAAGCATCAGCCATATCATCAGCTAATTGTTCTTCGTCATCTTTAGGTGCACCCATTTTGTTGATAGTTTTTTCAATTTCTTTAGCAGTTTTTGATTCTGTTAAGAATTGATCATACGACTTAATGTGTTTCATTTTAGTTAGTTTTTTTAGTTTTATTATATATTCGATTCAATTTTAAAGGTTTTATGTACATGTACAATCATTGTATGATAGACCTGAATATGTTTTTGGGAAAGTTAACGAAAGTGTATCATCTATCACATATTGTTTACCGGCAAATACTGGAGTAACACTTACTAATTGATAACACGATGCACCTACTTTGAAATATTTAGAATAGTTTCTGCTTTTCAAATCTCCTCTAATTGCAATTAATGCACCATCCAAACATCTAGAGATATTAGTAAACATTTCCACTTGGCCTCCCTGTGGCACAATATTCATACCACCTTCACCGCCTTTAACTAATTCATGCATATCTGTTACTTCATCAGATGGAATATCTGATGCATTCTTTAAAGATTCTTTTGCTGGAGCCGATATTATTTGTTTGTTAGGATCAGTTAATTCGTCTTTCATTAAAGCATTATCTTTTGCATCAGCTTTTGCCTTTTCTTCTTTCTGTTCCTCTTTTGCCTTTTCTTCTTTATGTTCCTCTTTTGCCTTTTCTTCCTTAGGATCGTCTTTTGGCTCTTCTTTTGGATCGTATTTTGGCTCTTCTGGCATATCAGGTATTTCTGCACCAATTTCTTCTAAATCTGACATAACATCTTCAAGATCGTTCACCAAATCATTATATATTGCATGTGCTTCGTAATCTTTTGGATCCATTCCTTTAGAGTATTCTCTTTGAAATACAGCCAATGCTTGATGTGCAGCGATATATTCATTTTGTAAAGCTTCAACATCTCCGACTGGAGGGCCTTTAGGCTCCTCTTTTGGATCTTCCTTAGGATCGCCTTTAGGCTCCTCTTTTGGATCTTCCTTAGGATCGTCTTTAGGCTCCTCTTTTGGATCTTCCTTAGGATCGTCTTTAGGCTCCTCTTTTGGATCTTCCTTAGGATCGTCTTTTGGCTCCTCTTTTGGATCTTCTTTGCTCTTTGAACGAGCTT
>Ga0233413_10000052_pt1 | contig 60093 bp, 60 predicted proteins | sample Na_anoxic_6_MG_FD_189019 | JGI IMG/M metagenome (GOLD analysis project Ga0233413, IMG submission 189019) | Seawater microbial communities from Saanich Inlet, British Columbia, Canada - Na_anoxic_6_MG | ecosystem: Environmental > Aquatic > Marine > Inlet | place: Canada: British Columbia...
ATACATATGTACATCACACCCCATAATTTATTTTTTTACTAATATAACTATTTTATTTTAAATATCAAAATTTCCTGTATCAAAAAAGTTTTCTATTATATTGTCTATTCTATCTGTGGATTCGTTTTGTGGACATCCAGGAGTTTTATCACACCCCACAAACTTAAATCTATCACAATTAGGGTTACCTTCTTTCCACGTATATAATTTACTAATATCGGGCTCAACTCTTAGAGTCACTCTTTTTTCTCTACCACCTTCTTTACCTTGACCCACTGTAGACCAACTAAATTTAATATTATCTATAGGGCAAAATTCATAATTACTAAAGAAAATACCCTGTAACTTACTTTTTATAATATCTATTATTTTACGCCCTTCTTCACTAATTAATTTTTCTACTAGTCCATCTACAAACCCATTATACCTCCCAAAATTTTCTTCTACATCTGATTCCACACCTTCTACTAAATTTTTCATTCTTTTATAAACTTTAGATTTTGTACTTTTATACACACCAAAGAATTCAGAAAAATGATAATCTTGTGGTTTAGTGAGTTTAACTTCTATAAATTTCTCATCAGAAGGGGATAATGTAATTGTATCATTACCATTTGTAAGAATTACATCAGAAAGAACTTTTAAATCGTATTTTTTTAATCTTTTTTCAAACGCACTTTCATCATTTAATAAGGATTTAACTTCACCAAATACAGTTTCAACAATTTTTTCAGTAGTAATATATTTATTTTCTGTATCTGCACTTAATATATAATCTACTAAGTGAGTATTGTTTTGAGTTACATCTATTATTCTAGGATTATCTCCGCCTTTTGCTTTTTCGAAGTATTGTGTATCATCACATTCTTTCTCAAAAGACTTTTCATATGCAACATTATTATGTTCTCTAACTTTAACAAAGTAATCTTTTATCTCTTCTTTATCCCAAGAATTTTTACTAATGTCATTTAATAAATTACGTAACCCATCTCTATTTAATGATTTTGCACCTTCTTCTTGAGTATCTTCTTCTGATGGTGATGGGGACTCCGCTTTGTCAGTTAATGAATTATAACTATCTACAACATTTTTTAACTGATTTAAATCATACGCCAATTGGTTCAGTTTTTCTTTTTGATCTTCTCCCCCACTATATATTTTAACCATATTCATATATGATTTATATTTTTTTAATAAACTTTTTTGTTGTTTTTCATCATCAACATAAATACCATTTTCAATAATAGATTTAAATATTTTATCTACTAATCTAATACATTTTTCTACTAAATCAGTATTCGCTTCAAAACTCTCTTTTAAATTAGTTTGTATCGTTTCTCTTTTAGTTGTTCCAGATAGCTCACTAATTAATTGTATAAAAGTTTTACTTTTACAATTTTTTCTGATGTTTGTAATATCATTAACTTGAGATTTCTTGAAACTGTTGGGATCAAAGGTTTTTACTGTTATATTTAATACACCTTGGTAATTTTTGCTGGTTTTACCATATGTTTTTTTAAGAAACTCATCTATTTTTGAGTATTCTTCATCATTTGTACCTTTACAGTATCCGAGATAATTTCTCCATTCATTATTCGTATCAAAGAATACTTTTATTGGGTCAATTATTTTTAAATGTTCTTCTAAATTTTCAATCTCTTTTGATAGTAAAGGTATTTGTCGACTTCCATGTTCTTCCCCTTTTTCGGTTCTTTCGGTTTCTAATTTAGTAAGCTTATCTTTCTTTTCTTTTATTTTTGTGACAATCTCTCTTAATTCTTCATCATCTACACTATATTCACTTAAGATAGGTGCGAAGATAGGTGCGATATCTTTGTCCCACTCATCTTTTTTAACTTCTTCTACATAAATATCGTCAACAATTTTGTCAAAAGACTCTTCAGATTGTTCTGGTGTTATGGTACTTAAATACTTATTTCTATATGTTTCTAAGTCCTTTCTCACTCTTTCCGTTTCTTCTTCTTGATTCTTGATGATATTATCAATCCATTCCACAAAATTCCCAATATCAAAACCAAATCCACCTTTTTTATCGTACTGGTGTTTAAAATATTTGATGATAATCTCCTTTTTATCGGGTGGTAGTTCATTGTAATCGTCTTTTAATTCTTTTAAGTTTTTTACATAGTCCTCAGAAGATTTATTACCATAATATTGTTTTTTTATTTCTTTGTATTTATGTATCCAATCATTGGATGATATAGAATTTAGTTTTATGTTAGAATCTATTTTATCTAACATATATTTAATCCCATCATTTTTAAAGGATGTTTTACCCAATTCTACAATACTATCTCTTAACTTTTCATACCTACCAATTATTTCTTCTGTTTTTATCGCCCCCTTACTATCATAATGTATCTTATTAATTAATTCTTTATATACGAGTATAATTTCTGAATTAGTTTGACCTTGTAATATCATTACCGCATCATTAATATTGGAAATACCATTAAGGTTAATAGCGAATTTAAATGTTGACCATTCCTTATCACCACCTCTACTTATTTTCGACAAGTCATCGGCACCCATTTTACCCAATATACCAATAACTTTATCCCATTCTATAGCCGATTCGATAAGTTTATCTAATTTATCTAACCCATTAAGATTTTTATTAGCATTAATTCGATTCATATTTGCGTCTTTAGACTGTAGGAAAAAACTACGTATGTTATCACTATACTCATTCAACACCACTTTACCAGTATCAAAGAATTCTTCAACAATTCTATCTAATATACTATCATGTTCATTTAAATTAGGTTCTTGTGAAATGTCTAACCTGTTTGGTATTCCGTCTTCATCACTATCGTTAGGATGAATTATTGATAGTATCTTTTGTGCGTTTGGGTGAGTATTAGGTTCTTCTACCATTTCAAAGGTGGGTAATTCCGCACCAACCTTTTGAGCCAAAAATGTTCTATGGTTACCATCAATAACTTTTTTTCCCATAACTAATATCGGTGGTAAATTTTTAAAACCCTCTTTGGTTGTGTCTCTAGGGTCATTAGAACTATCTCTAAAATATTTATCTATTTTACCGCCAACATAATCATCATATTTTTTTTCTAAATCTTTTTTATATTCACCGTCTATTTCAAAACCTGTTGACAGTCTAAGATCTGGACCCTTTATAGTGTTTTTGTCTATATTCCACAAAAATGATTTCATCTCCGCAAAGGTATCATTAGGACTTGGTTCTTCATTATCACCATAATAATTATAGTCTATAACTTCTTTTGCGTTAGGGAACATATCTATTAATAGTTCATATATTTGTTCAGACTTGTTTGGGTCTCTTATAACTTTACCTATCTTATCCCAATTTATACTATCTGTAGTTTCATTCAACACCAGTTTACCAGTATCAAAAAAGTTCTCCACCAACTGATCCAAATATTTATCAAAATCTTCCATATAATATAAATATTAACTTATTTACATATTTTTACATTATTCTTAATATTTATAAATATACCTAAAATAGACATGAAAAAAATAGTAAGATTAAAAGAAAAAGATTTACAAAGAATTGTAAAAAGAGTATTAAAGGAACAAGTAGATGAATTACCTAATGACGATATGGATAGGGCATTCCCTGAAGATTCAGAAGATAATGGATTTAGTCAAACAACGGATACAAGATATATTAGGGTTAATTCTGGATTAACTTCATTACCCGACCCAACGGAGATATCTCCCGAAACAGTGGTAATTAACTTAAATGGTAATAATATTACAAATTTAGACTTAACTGGTTATGAAAGGTTCGAAGGATTATTTCTGTTAAGTCTAGCAGATAACCCAATAGAATCGATAAATGTACAATCTGTTGCTGACGTATCAGAGAATTTAAGTAGAATATTATTTACTTATATCCCAACTGAAGAAAATGAAGAAAGGGTATCAGAACTATCTAATTATCTTGATCAGATGGAATCAGGTGTTATGTATGAATTTACCCCCTACAATGAGGATAACGACTAAATAATCATGAAAAAAATAGTAAGATTAAAAGAATCAGATTTACAAATAATTGTAAAAAAGGTATTAGTCGAGTCTAAAGTCGATAAGTCTATAGACAATATATTAAATAACCTAATAATGGATACAGAATTTGGTTGGGGTGGTATGGGATTAACCCCATATATTATTTTCCCTTGGGATCCAGCTAAAAATCGAACTTTTATTCATAAAAAAAACCACACTGAACAGGAATCACCACAATTAGAAGGGGGATATCTAAGGAGGGATTATGGTGGTCCATTTTATGAGTCTGAGATTAATGAAATGTATGGATTATCTAAGGATGTGTCTGATATTTTATGGGGTAAATATAGTACAATTACAATTAAAATGATAACCGATTTTTTAGATATATATGGTGACAATTCCAAAGCGGTGTTTGGTGATGGTGGGAATACAATTATAGATAGTGTTGCTGATGAAGTTAAGTATTTCACACATAATTATATAGGTAGTTCAGACGTACCGATAGAAGTGTACGATGACCAAGAGGTGGTAACACCTAATGAGGAAGATGATACGGATGTTATCGATGTAGAAGAATTATACGATAGTTTAGGTACAATATTAAGATTATCAACTACAATGTGTAATGATCACTACGATGATGATCCGATAGATATAATGGACCCAGAAGAAGCTCTGGAATGTTTATACGATATAGGTACTGATAGGTCACATAGACTAATAGAAATGATAGAATATTATATGAATCAAATAGACTATCAGGAATCAAATGGTATTGGATAACTAACTATACCTTTTCATAAGATATTCCATATTAGAATTTAAAACATCTTTACCTATAACTGAAACGGTGATAAGTCCATCTTTCCTATGGTACATTGTAATACCATTTCCATCAGGTGACTCACCAGCGAATATATTGATATATCTATAAGAATCTTTAGTCATAGAATATTTAGCGGTTGTAGCTCTACTCTTAACTTGTACAAGACTTATATCACCATCTTTCTCCACAATCAAATCAACACCGTACTTCATATCAATAAAGTCACCGTTACCTCCCTCATATAAACTCGTGTAACCTTCCTTTTCCAACATTTGTTTTGTTAAGTCCTCAACATAATCACCCCTTACAGTATTTCCTTTTGTGTTATAAGTAAAATCTTTATATTCGTCTACAGTAAAATACTTCATAAACAATTTTAATAAGACATTGTTTTTTCTAATGTTTGTTAGATACATTTTAATCTCTCCTGAGTTCATCTTTGTTAATTCTTCTATCTTACCACCCTTTAAAAATAAAGTGGTTAACAACTCAGATAAATCATTGTAGTTGGTGTTTAATTTATTAACATAGTCCCACTCACCATTTTCATCTTTAACCAAACAACAGTTAGTGAGTTTTCTTGTATAATAAGACCCATCAGACTTTTTAATTATATCTTCAACCTTACCTGTTTTGTGTAGATACCCCATTGGTTTTTGATACTTTGGATTCATATCCACACATTCTTTCTCATCTTCCAATAATTTATTAACGATGTCTTTCATATTTAAACCATCGTAGTCTCCCAACCAAGAACCTAATTTCCTTATGTTGTCACAAACCAATTTTTCATTACCGTAGAATCTTTCACAACATTTATAATCAATTTCCTTTTCTTGTAAAATCCTATCAGCCTCTTTCCTTTCATTTTCTTCAAACTCAACGCTTGGATGTGATAACCCATTATCATACGTTTCTTTATCGTTTAAGATAAAGTCCATCATATCGTTATTATTTTCTTCTTTATTCATCATCTTTGTTTTGGTTTTAAATAAAAAGGTTGTTCTATGAGAATCTCTTCCTTTTCTATGATTACAATTCTCTCATTAGGAAAACACATCCCATTATAATTGTAATGAGGGGTAGATATTACAACAGTATCATAATAAACATAACTAAATTGGGGACATGTGGTACATGGTTTTGATTTTTTATTACACCCTAATAAAACCATTATTAATAAAACTCCTATTATACTCTTCATATTACCCACATCTATTAGCTAGTATTAACCTAGCGAATTTAAAATCTACAACCCTATTTAGTTCAAGTCCAAATCTATCAGAGATTGGTTGTAGGTGTTTGTAAGCTTCTGTAATTGTCATCTGACCTATGTCCATTTTATCTTTTTATTAAATGTTTAAAACAATAATATAGATTTTTTTATAGAATGTCAAATTATTCTATTTCAAAAACAAAAGTAATCCCAGCTAGATTAATTTCTATTACCTCATTGTGTACAAAGTTGGTGAGGTTATTGTTTGTATTATAAAACAACTCCTCATCTAATTTTTTATGGGTATCCCCATCTAATTTATAACCAATAGTTAAACCCTCAGTAGGGATAATATCGTTACCAACACATTCATTGGCTATCTCTAAAACTTTTTCTAAATCCATTTTAAAACATATTCATTAACCTTTCCCAAAATCTATTAAACTTAGATTTTTTAACCTTATTTACTTTTCCACCATTATATTTAATATGGTTCCCCAATCCAGATTTAATGTCTTTTATGAACTTTTCTTTTTTTAACTGGGTTTTTTGTTTTTCGGAATCGATATCCCTATCTACCTTTTGAAATTCATCCATATTACAAATATAGTTAAAATATTCGAACAAGTGAAGAATAAAGTGTTGGGAATAACGGTTTTGGTAGGTTATTTAAGTTAAACCAACCATATCTTTGTGTTTCATCGTTTAATATACATTCGTATTCTTTTTCACAATAACCCAAATAAAAATAATATGGGTCACCTATGTCATATTGTATTTCAAATAACTCATACCTTATATTGTCAGAGGGTATTTGTGACTCTTCCATCAATTCCCTTTTAACCCCTTCCAAAACGGATTCACCCTCATCAATGCCACCGCCAAATATTGACCAACAATCTGGAAATGGTATATTTTTAGCCCTTTCCCCCAGAAGAAAATTACCAGTTTTCTCACATATTAATAAAACACCTCCGTTTTTTTTCGTCATTATTTACAATTTATTAACACCAATATGTATATGGTTCATGTGATCCCCGTCTGCTCTCCAACCCACATTATACCTATAACCTTTGTATTTAATGGGTCGCCATTTACCTGACTTCAAATTTGGCTTACCTAAAAGTTCTACTATCTTATTGAATAAATCATCACCTTTGGTGTTCTTTGGTGTATCCTTTTTCACTGTAGGTACCCTTAAATCTATCGCATATTTCCCAAAATTTTTATAATAATGGGCTGATGTTGACCCGTTTGCGGTCTTCTTTTTCTTTCGTTTTTGGGAAGTAACATTAACATCAAAATAATCCTTCGCCATTTTAGCTATCGCCAATAACCTAGGCATCGACCCATCCCAATTATCATCAGTACCACCAGTCATAGCTAATCCACTGTCAACACCCCCCTTTTTAAGTCCCATAGCAGGGTCATCGTAATTGGTACTTAGGGGTGGCACCACTTTTATAGGTTTTTTATCATCTACCCATTCTTGACCAATCTCACTAAAAGCAACTATCATGTAAGGACTTTCATCATCGTATGAACCAGACATGTCTAACCCGTCAGGCATATCACATTTTTTTAATTTATCGTTAACCTTTTTTAGTCTGTCTTTATCCTGACTTATCCAATATCTAAAATCATTTGTTTCTTTTAAGTCTTTTATGTTATTTTGATAAAGTTTTACTTCGTCTTTGGTATAACATTCGTCCACAATATCTTCAACATTTTCTTCTGGTTCATCTATCACAATATCTTCAACATTTTCTTCTGGTTCATCTATCACAATATCTTCAACATTTTCTTCTGGTTCATCTATCACAATATCTTCAACATTTTCTTCTGGTTCATCTATCACAATATCTTCTTCTGGATCATCTAACTTATAAAAATCGGGACCAAAAAACATTTCACCCTTTTCACTAGAATATTTATCATCTAAATATTCACTTCTTCTAAAATAATCTTCAGATTCATACCTAATAGTATTTATTTGTTTTTTATTATATTTAGATAAGTCTATTGTCAAAATATGGTTTTTTACCTTTTTAATGTATACGCTTTTTTTATACATAACTTTTAATACTCTTTTAAGTGTATTTAAAAATAATACCATATTAGTTGTTAAATCATCAGAACTATACCCATCTTCAAATATCCAGTCCCCCCCCTTATCTTTTTGTTCGTTTAAAGGTTGGTTTACCAACCTTTTGTATTGTCTTTCTGTTATAATAATTCTTTTCATACTACTGTAATTAATCTTAATAATTTTCTTTTTAAACCTTCTCCCCTAATCATAAAATGTTTATTTATGTCGGATAAAAATTTATCCACAGGTTTAAACTTCGGTAATTTACCTTCTTTATAATAATAACATAATATCATTTTATTTAATTCCATTATCCTATCTTTAGGTAAGTTATTAATTTCTTCTAAATAAATATCAGAATTATAGTTAAGCATCGTTTCTGCGAACTCATACATGGGTAATTCTTTTAAATATGTCATAAATTGTTGTTTATTTTCTGGACTTCTCTTAGATATCATAGTCGCAGCTTGTTGGACAAATGAATTCAATTCAAAAGATAAAGAAACATATAACATATAACCTATCCTATCTACCGCGTCACCATTAATATGTCCGTTTTGGTATGATTCTTCACAACCCTTTAGTTCTTTTGGGTTCTCTAACCCCCTATTAACCCATTCATAGAGATGCATAAACTCATGTGAAAAGAATGAAGAAACATAATAATGTAATGTTTGGTAGTTAATAGTTTCTCTTTCTTTGGGTATTGTTAATATTACGTCAAACTCAGCGTCTATAATATTGTAACTACCGTCTTCATTTTCTATTATTTGAGTTCTATATGGGTTATAGCCCATATCTACTGAAGCTTCATCATCTTCACTTTCTTGTATTATAACCGTCACTATAATACTGTCTATCGGTATCTTTTCGTAAAAATCTTTCCCTTTTAATTTTAAAGATAGTTTTTTCAATGAATAAACATCCTCATCAACATCTTGTTTTAATATCATTGGCAATAATTCATCCGTAACGTAATCACCCCATTTTTCAACAGATTTAGAATATCCTCTACCCTCCTTTATTACTTTTTCATACTGATTCCTATTTACTATTACTTTCATATTAACTATTATTATAATAATAAATATCATAAAAAATTTAATAAAATAAACAGTATGGAATTATTATTAATTATCTTGGTCGGTTACTCAATATCTAATATTATAGTATTCGGAACAATATTTAGTGGTTTAAGAGAAACCGCAGAAATCTATAACCCCAGTTTTTTTGGGAAGTTATTTACTTGTATGATGTGTACCCCTTGGTGGGTAGGGTTTTTCCTATCTTTAGGTGCACAACTTAGTGGATATACCGAATTTTCACCATTTTATTCAAATGGTTTAGAAAATATGTATATGTCTATATTTTTAGATTCTTGTTTAATTTCAGGATCAACGTGGTTAATTCACACAGTACAAGAAAAACTAGAGGAATAAAAAAAAGAGGAATTAAACTTCCTCTTTTTCTGTTTTCAAACCATTCATATTTTGATTAGTCGGTGGGAGTTCTACCCCATTAACCACTCTATTAGAGGGAGATGAAGGTATATCCTTTAGGGTTATCTCAGGAATAGATTCCACCACAAATTTTAAATTTTCTAAATCGTTTAAAGATTTATCTGTAAATAACATTTTTAGTTCTTCTATCTTAGCCTTTAATAGTGTAAGTTTATTTTCCTTCTCTACATTAAAATCTATAACATGTTCAACATGACTCAAAACAATATCCAAAGAGTCCTTTGGATTTTTAGGGTGAACCATAAAATAGTTTTGGTTGTTGTTACTAGGTTTATAAATAACCGTCTCAGATTCAAACATATCCCACCCATCACGTAGAACTACATCTACAACCGGTAAATCTTTTACGAATCTAATACCTGTTACATAAGGTCTCAACTCATTTAATTTTTCTTGAAACATATATTATAAAATTATTCCATTTATTATTGACATTAAAAAATAAGATATGGATATACCTAAATAAAGTAAAGAATTTTTTTCTAAGACGAATCTCTCTTCACTCCTAAAACTTCTTAATAAAAAGAAACCATGTCTTAACATATTTAAAGTTGAGAGAATGAAAAGTAATAATAATACTCTATTAAGTATATCCATAACGTTATAATTTAAGCTACTACCTCAGTGTTCTTTTTACTAGAAACATCTACTCTGATATCTTGACACAAATTTTTAATGTCTTGACAACTTTTTCTTACTCTTGTTCCAGCTGCCTTATTCCCTTTTTCGTAAAATTTACTAGCATCTTCTTCTAAATTAGACACTAAATTTTTTAATTCTTCGTACAATTCCATTTTAATTAATTTTAATCATTGTTATTATTGTTATTATTTATTTCCGGGTCCATTAAGGTACCCATATATTCACTTAATGTTTTAATCTTATTATTTGTCATAGTAATATCACCTAATAATTTATCAAAGTCAATTTTCCTATGTATAATAGGGGGTGTTTCATCATTTAATATCCTATTTAACTCCATTTCCATTGTATCTCTGTGAGATACTAAGTCAGACAACATTATCTCCAAAAACTTAAGTTTATTATTCATATGTACAACTATAGAACATTTAACTTAGAAAATAAATAGTAAAACCTATGTTTTTACCTTTTTATTCAAGCTTTTATCTAATAATTTATAAACTTCAATTAAAACATCAATATCGGACCTAGATTTTAATCTATGGTAATCGAATGATAGATAAGCTAAACTATTTAATTTACTTAAATTATTTTTTTTATCTCCAGATTTATAAAATAATTCATGATAAAAGAAATAAAAGTATTCTTCTACCTTTGTAGTGTCCTCAAAAACTATATTTTCTTCTCTGAAGTTGTCAATAACCTTATCTAAACACCATTTAAAGTGTTGTATCACTTCTTTTTCACTATTAATGTACTCTGAACCTAGATATGTGTCATTAATTGTTTTATTAAGTGATATAATGAAGTCATTATAAAGATTACACCTCTCATACTTTATATTGTTGGCCCTATACAACAGATGCATTTGTTCATACGTTAATGGGTTGGTGATATAATCCATAAATTCAGAGCTATTCATTTTAAAAATATACTAACATTCATATCATTTATAAATACTTTACAACCCTTTTAACATTTCTACTAACTTTGGGCAAGGATAACAGTCATATTTACCTTTGCGAACATTCGTATGTGTCCACAAACCTTTTACCCTACCATAATAGGCATCGTCATTAAAACCAAAAGCATCTTTAGGATGAATTCCATCTTTTAATAACTGTGGTAACCCTGCAGTCATATCAATGTCAGGGTATATTCTTTTTGCATGTTTTATTAATAACCTTAAACTTTCTATTTGTTCATCAGTATAATCGTGCCAATATTGATACCCTTTAAATTCATACCCTAAGTCACATACCATACTTTCAGGTACCTCAACATTAACATAATTATAATACTTACCATTCTTCTTAGTTACATAACCAAAGTTATTAATTTCAACTGCCGAAGAATACTTAGACATATCAAAATTTCCAACCTTACCTAAGTGCCAACCGATATAGTTATCAGGGAAACACTCCACAACTTGTCCGTTGTATTTATCGTCACCGTAACTACCTACCTTAACACTTGTCCCACCAATACAATACTGTGTCGCCACACGTCCTCTATCGTCCCCATTCCAACTATTAATGGTATTGTAGGGATTGTTCCACCCTGCAGTATGATGTATAAAGAAATTCTCTGGTTGTATCTCACCATAATCTTTAACATATTCATTACCATCTAAATAAGCTTTATCTATTTCTAAACCATCTTCTGTGGTATAAGAACCTAAATAATTTAACTTATCGTCTCTATCGTCAGAGTCATCAAAGTCAGTTCTATCTGTATCGATATCCTCATCATTGTTAAAATTAGTACCCATAGTGGCGTTTACCAATGTTTCATATGTTTTTGGACCCACAACACCATCTGTTATTAATCCTTTGTCTGATTGGAACTTCTTTACTGATGATTCTGTACCAGACCCAAATATACCGTCATCATCAATCCCCAACATCTGTTGTACTTCTTTTACTTTTGTACCTGTATCCCCTTTTTTTAACATAATAGTATCTCTTACACCGTCCACTAGATAACTATAAGTTGTATCACCCACTAAACCATCTACTGTTATTTTTTTATCTGTTTGGAAATTCTTAACTGCGGTTTCAGTTACACTCCCAAAGTAATCTGTAATTGTGTAGTATGTCCAAAAACCATTATCATCTAATAACGTTTGTAACTCTTTTACACTTGAACCACTATCTCCTTTTTTTAATAACATATCTTTTTATTTTTAACCTTCATAGTCGTTAAAATATTCTAACATTAAATCATTATTAGGTATTATCATTTCTTCTATTACCGATTTGTTTATATCATCAAAATATTTTTTTAACGACCCATCACTCATATCTTTAGGGAAATCAATATCTAAATATTTAGTGGCAACTAGTTCTTCGTAATCCTCTTCGTCAGTTTCTCTATATATAGGAATGAATTCACTTAATTCATCACTCATAGATAAATAATCACACCCTAATTTATTTGGTTCCCTTTTACTTGGGAACATATTGACAAATATAGAGGTACCTATGGTTGAGTTTCTAATCTCAACAGAGTACATCTCTTCCATTATTGCCTCATTTATGTCACCAGAAATTACACTACATTCAAAATCTCCAGTTTCGTTTGAAAATAGTATTCTACCAGTATAGTTATCGTAATAATATTTTATTAGTTTTGCACCTAAAATGTGTTCATAATCTGGGTCAAATGGTACTACTTTTTTTGGTATTTCCTTTGGGATGTCTTGAAATAATACATTACCATAAGTCATATAGAAATCGTAGATACTATATAGATAATTGTAATCGCTTATTTTTAACATTTCAGAAGCTTTAACAATACGCTGACCATCTGTCATATCCCACGCCTTCGTCCGATTAGGGTAATAAAACTTATCGTCTTTAATTATATTAAAAACCTTTAATGCAACCTTATCTAATTTAGATATTTTTAAATCATCTACTATAGACTCTGTTAAAATGTTTTGGAAATTCAAACTCATATAATATAAATATTATATAAAACAAAAAAGGTAAGATAAACTCACCTTTAAATATATTAACCTAATTTTATGTGAAAATGTGGACTGTTTTTACTTCGTTCATCTATAAAACTTATAATGTCCCCATTCTTTTTAGATTTTTCTAAAAACTTAAGTATTTCATCATTTTTCCAACTATCCTTAAATAAAGAAATATCTATGGCCTCGTTTGATTGGTGATTACTCATATACTTACCTTCTTTTTCTTTTTCTTTAAGAAAATCTATTGCTAGTTTTTTAGCCTTTTTTGGGTTGTCCTCATTATCTATGAAAATTTTCTCTATAGGGTCACCAAACACTCTGGAATAACCTACACCACCCTCTTCTCTAGATTTTAAATAATCTGGATCACCTACCCATTGATCCCACACCGCGTTAATCTGTCTTTTAGGTCCCCTATACCCAGAAGTTATAACTGGACCAACATATGAATTAATATTGTCCGACATATAATACATATACGATTTAGCGAATTTATTAATTTTACCTCGTAAACCACTTATATCTATATCTTTAGATATCCAGTATGATTTTTTTCTCTTCCTTTTACTTTTTGACCCCCCATATTCCCAGTCGGCCACTTTTCCTGATGTTTTTTTAGATTCAGTATCGTATGTAATATTGATTTGCTCGAGTTCTGTACTATCAACATAATCACTTGACACACCTACTTCCTTTTCCTTTTCAGATTCAGACTCACCCTTTTTCTTTTTAGGTTTTTTCTTTTCTTTTTCCTTTTTAGGTTCATCCTTTATTTCAGATAAAAGAATTTTAAGTTGGCTTTCTGTGATAACTATTTTCATTATAATACTTTTTTATCCTTAACAGATTCAAATAGAGTTTTAAATAATTTAGTTTCTTCAGTGTAATCAGTAGACTTACCCATTGAGTCTGAATGTTTATAATTGAATAGTTTTTTCATCTTATCAGTATCTTCATTGATCTGAGATTTATTCTTAGAATTAAGAATAGTACCTTCACTTATAGATTGATCCCATCTCACTTTAAAAGTTTGATTACCGTCTGTCATTAGAAATGTATGACCATCAACTTTATAGTTTTCTGGAATTAATTGTTTCATTTCGTATTCGTTTTCGAATTCTTGTTTAAAGTTTAATCTTTTCATTTTGTTTTCGTTTACACCTTTTGTTACTCTTACCCTTGGAGTTTTTTGGTATTCCGTTGGTAAGTCATACTTATATTCTTTATACTTTTTAGACGCATCTTTTAATCTTTCATATGTGTCATTTTTATCTTTTGTTTCACCAAAACCATCATGTGTACCAAATAAGTCATCATATTCCGATGTATCATTTAATTCATCATTTCTTTCTTCAAATGAATCATACACATCAGTATCTTCATTATCATATTTTAACCCATACATTTTACCAGCACCTAAAGCTTCTGTATCGTAAATGTCCCATGGTTCAGTTTCGTCTTGTGACCTATCCACCTTCGGTTCAATAAATTCTTCACTATCAAAGTCATAATAGTTACTTATTTTTTTATCAAAAGTTTTTAAAGCGTCACTATTAAATGTACCACTTTCTTTTCTTACTCTATTGGCAACTTTCAACCCATTAGGTTCTTCTTCTTCTCTAATGATTACTTTTGTTTTTTTAGTTAAAAATTTCTTTTCCATCTTAGTTTTATTTATAAATATCTAAAAATTAGATAATGTTACTTTTTTATTTTTAAATTAGACTTTTTTACTGTCTTTAAAACCCTACTTTCATTATAAAATTCTATTGCTTCAGGGCCTTGGTTACAATAAGGAAACTTTTTACACTTATCCTTAACCCTAACTTTCTGATACCCCAAATAATCTAAACTATGTTGTTTCTTCTTAACAGGTGCTTTACCTTTTTTACCTGCAGTCCCCATAAATTTACTAGCTGCAAACCCAGGTGTATCATAAACACCCCCTACACCTGCAACAGTTGTTGACTCATCTAAGTCATCTTCTTCCAAAATCTCTTTATCTTCATTAAATGAAAACATTTTACCTATTGATTTGTTCATACCATTAACTGAAATTGGTATTTTACTCTTTTTAAAGGTTCTTGTAATTGGACCCCCAAAAGGTCCATTTCCAACATATGACCCACTAGACGCCCCAGCGAATGTAGCTTCATCCATATCTTCAGAATATGATAATGAATAACCATCTACTTCTGATTTACCGTCTTTGTGTAATTTTTCCATATCAGATTTAGAAATTCTTATGGTTTTTCTACCTTCACCCCTAGCCTTTTCTATTGCAATAATACCAAAATTGTCATTACTATAATAGTCTGGATACTCTGCTATGTGATCCATTGCAATTTCTTTAGCCTCTTCTTCTGAATCGGTGTGTTCCATTTCTATTTGGGTGCCTATACCCATTTCCTTTTTAATATCCTTTATGTCTACATCATGTTTTTTAGCCAAATCTTCTGGTGTCATATTATCAGCTTCACCACCAACAAATTGTTCTTCTTCTGAAAATACAATATCATTTAACCCTGCTTGACCAGCATATTTTCTAAATTCTTTACCAATCTTAGATGTGTCCTCACTAACTTCATCACCATTACATTTCATTCTCATCAACCCAATTAAATTCTCTAACTTATTTAAGTCTTTTTCTGGTATATCATGTAATATGTTTAACTGGTTGAACATCCTTACACCTACCTTTAATTGTTCCCAATTACCACAAGAAATAATAACATCTCTTGTTTTACCATAATCAGCTTCCATTTTTTCTCTATTCATTATTTTAACGATGTTAACCAAAATTGTCTTCTCATCCACAATTCTTTATGTAATTGTACAAGGACATCTTTATTAATGTCTACTATCTTTTTTCTAAACTTTGTACCTTTAAGTTCTTTTTCTAATATTTTTAAGACTTTATTTTCAAGGTCATTACCAAAAGCATTCTTTATTTCTTTTCTGATCATAACACCAATCTTATCCTCATCGGTTTTAGTTAAAGATTCTGAAATAATTTGTTTAAGTCTTTTATTATCCATATACTATATAAATATTAAGATTTTAATAAAAAACTATAGTAATACCAATAAAGTTAAAATGGGTAATATAACTGACCCAGCTAAACCTAAAAATTTTAAAAACTTTTGTTTTTTAATTTCTTTTTTTTGTTGTTTAATGGTGTCATCCTTTAAAACTATTTCACTATCCTTATTAGAAATAATTTCTTCTAAATTAGTTACCATTTCTTTACAATTAGAATTTTGTAAATTCAATTTTTCTATTATACTATCTTTAAGGATTATTTTTTCTGTATTTAAACTATCCCTTTCAACATATATATTTAATAAACTATCAGTAACTTCATATTGTAATAAGTCACTAAGTATAAACTTAGCGTCCTCTAAATTCATAATAACTAATGTGTCACCTTTATCGTTAACAGTGGTTTTAATTTCTCCTTTCGAGATAGTCTGCGAGATGGTTGGTAACGTCATTAGCATCCATAATAATAACGTTAGATGGTATTTCATTTTTCTTCTTTTTTAATTTATCTATTTCTTTACTCGAATCTTCTAATTTAATATTTATTTCCTCAACATCTTCTTCTAAAATAACCACATCTTCTATTAATTTATTATTAATGGAAGATAAACTATCATTATCTTGTAACAATATTTTATTTTGGTTTTCCAACATTAATATTTCTTCTTCGTGAGTATTAATTTCTTTGGTTGGTCTAAATAATAATAATAAAATTACGGCAGCACCCAATACCAATATGAAAATAGTTTTTATATCTATTTTAGATTTAAACATCTTCAATGGGTTCATCTTCCATACTACCTGACCCAAACTCTTCTTCACCAAATTCTGTAGATGCCATACTTTCTGGACCATCTTCAGCGTTTTCATCATCAACAACGTCATTTCTATATTCCTCAGCTATTCTGTTTGCCCATTCATTTGACCAAGTTTCGTAGTAAGCAACTAACTTTTGGATTTGTTTTAGTACATCATCATTTAACTGAATGAATGTTCCTGTAATATAAACACCTCTACTATCATCTAATGAGAAAAACCATTCTATTTTACTATCAGTAAATTCACCACTAAATTCCACATTTTGTGCTTTAGGGTATAATTTAAAAGAATTAAAACTCGATCTGGGTGAAACAGTATCTCTAAATTTTTTCTCTTCTTCAGATAATTCAGCAGGGTCTAATTCTTTATTTTCTGTTGCGGGTTCTACTTGTTCCCTTAACATTTTTTTAGTGGTGTCAGTTTTTTTAGTGGTTGATTCTCTAATCAATCCTAACATTCGTTTTGTTTCATCGTGTTGACTCATATATTTATTTTTTATTTTCTAATTTATTTTTCATTTTTTTATAATCCCAAGCTGGGCTTAAATCGGTACTTTCTTTATAATAATTACTTTTATAAACAATACCCTCAAAAAATTCAACCCCGTCTATATAAGTATTGTGACCAACACATTTTTTAGGGATATCATACTCTTCACAAAGATATTCAATTAACTCCACACAAGACTTTAACTGTTTGGGGGTATATGGATCCCAATAATTAAACCCTCTCCATCTCTTCTCAATTACTTTTACCTTTCTCTTATAAATATTACCAACCCAATCAAAATACGTATCTTTTACTAAATCTTTTTGTAACCAACCTTGATTCTCTATAGTTATAGATATTATTTTTTTATCTACTGATTTATTATTTGTAAAATCAGAATATTTGTCGGGAGTAAAGTGTCGGAAAATAACCCCTTTTCTATCTATAGTAAACATAGATGTTTTTTTATATTCACCACCTATTCTATTTAACCAACCCTTTATATGTTTATGTGATTCGGAAAAACTATTTCCCAATACTATTTGTCTTTTCTTAAATTCTACAGAATAGTAATTGGTGTCTGGTAATTTATATGTTTCTTGGTCAATAACCATTAATCTATTCTACTTATTTTAGTTTTAGATGGTTTTAGGGGTTGTTTAACTATATCACTATCTATAATTTGTTTTTCTATTTCTTCTGTGGGTTTATCTTCTGGTTGTTCTTCTATTACTTCTGTGGATTTATCTTCTGGTTGTTCTTCTATTACTTCTAATGGGGGTTTAACTTCTGGTTGTACCACATTTTCGTCATTAATGTAATTTCCCATTCTATTGTCCATTCTTTCTGATATCTCATCGATAGTAGGTTCCACCTTAAGGTTTTTTGTGGTTATTTGATCATTAACTGGTGTCGGAAACGATTCTTTAACTTCATCTGTTACGGTGGTGGTGGTTATTTCATTCTCCATAGGTGTCTGTTGAACATCTTCTGGGATATACGGTGGTGTAATATTCCCTGACCCACCACCAGTAATTATTATATCCTCTCCCTCATTATCTGAAACTACCTTTTCTATATGTTTATTACGTGAATTAAAATACGCCTCTTTATCGGTTACACCCTCCACTTCTTTTTTCTCATATTTAACAAAGAAATGTAATGACGTTAGCGATATAATTGGTAGTAACCCACCTTCTAGGTACGCTAAGTATCTTTTTAATCCAACAGTGTCAGTTAATTCTGTACCTAACGATTCCCATATTGGACCAGTTAACTCAACCCAAGATTTAAATAGTTCACCTGTTTCATCAATTTCCGTATAAGAGTAAAAAATATTACCAACCATTTGTATGAAGGTAACTAAACCAAACATAAACCAAACACTACCTTTAATCTGATTTGTCGCAGCAACTAATGCCGTCATAGCCCCAATTTCAATCGCTATAGATAAGTAGATTGCCCAATTTATAGGGTTGGCTATATCGTACCAAGTGACAACATGAGATATCGATATGGCAGCAACTAATAATATAGGGATGAGAAACATAAACCTATTAGGGTTATTTTTTATCCATTTAAAAATTCCTTTCATACTTCAATATATTTTATAAATATTTTATTGTACCATCTGATAAGTTATGGATACCACCCACAATCATTATTTCACCATACTTCTCCAATTTGGCTAGTATGGTACTGTTTTTTCTAATATTTTCCATTGTAAGTTTAACATTTTCTATGGTTACCTTATCAACAAACTCTAAATTACCTGAATTCCTATCATCGGGGTTTTTAGGTTTCTTAACTAAATCGACTGCCACTTTTATTTTCTCTAAAAGATTAGTTAAATGACCTAACTTAGCACCGTCACACGCCCCATGAACTGCACCGCAATTGGTGTGTCCTAATACGACAATTACTTTAGCTGTAGATAGGTAACAAGCAAATTCCATACTACCTAGAATATCATCATTAACAATATTACCTGCAACCCTAGCAGAAAATACATCCCCAATACCTTGATCAAATATTACTTCTGCCGAACTTCTGGAGTCAAGACAACTAAGTACTACTGCTATAGGAGATTGACTTTCACTTGTGGATTTAGCCTCTTTTAATAAATCCCTATTTAGTGAAAGGTTCTTAACAAATCTTTTGTTACCCTTTTTTAATATCTTTAGTACTTTTTTTGGTTTCATATCTTTTACCATCCACCTACTGTTCTTCATCATTTTTTAATTTATTAATCGGAATTCTTTCTTTATCAGATAACTCTTCCAACTCTAACGTCTTCCAGTTAGGTGTATTTTTTATTAAAAAAATCATATCTTCTTTAAGAATAAATGGTATAGAATTAGAAATGTTTATTAAACTATCTAATTTTTGTGTTTTAAATACTAAATCTTTATTTAATTTTTCCATTTTAACCACTAAATCTTTATTCACCTTTTCTATTCTCGTGTTGGTACTACATGTTTTTAAAAACATGATTAATATTAAAGGGAATACCATTCTAAATCCCCATTTATCAATAAACTCTAACATTTTTTTCATAATTTTTGTTTTTATATAAATATCTATAAATTATAATAATTTTTACTAAATAGTAAACATTAAAAAAGAGGGTACTACCCTCTCTTATCTTTTAACCAACCTTTAAAATTAATACCTATTAGATAATATTCGCAACATTGTTCCTGATTTTCCTTATCGCAGACTCCTTTATCTGACGAATTCTCTCCTTAGTTAACCCAAACTCCTCACCGATAAGTTCTAATGTCATAGGTTCACCAGTGATACCAAAATAACAATTTATTATCTCAACCTCTCTATCAGAAAGACTTTTCATTGCGTTATTTAATCCACTATTCTTAACATTAGTCTCTTCACCCTTAATAATATCTGGTCTATCGAATATGTTATTTTCTATAAGGTTCCCCAATTCATCACCATCTTCATTTATTGGTTTATTTAACGATGTGCAAGATGGTACAATAACTTGAGGTACCTCAAAATTAGTTGGGTCTCTCTGGTTATCCTTCTCAAATGTGGCAACTTCTTTACGAATTTTAGACAATTTATTTATCATATTACCAGGTAATCTAACAGTCCTAGAATCATCATTCAATGACTGTATTATACATTGTTTAATCCACCATATAGCGTATGTTATAAATCTAAAACCCTTTGTGTAATCGAACTTTTTTGCGGCTGTAATCAAACCGTAATTGCCTTCTGATATTAAGTCTGCAATTGGTACACCCTGATTTTGGTATCTTTTTGCAATTTTAATTACAAACCTTAGATTCGCACTTACCAATTCATTTAATGCCCTATCATCACCTTCTGCAATCCTTTTAGCAAGTTCTACCTCTTTTTCTGCGGTTATTAAATCGGTTTTACGAACATCTTTCATGTAGATACCCATACCATCTTCTTTATTATTAATGAAATTTACCATATATTATTTGTTTATTTTATCTCTTAATTTAGCTGCCTTTTCGTAATCTTCGTTTTCAATCGCCTCTTCTAATAATTCCTCATCAGTCTTTTCAACATACAAATCTTCATCCATAAATGATCCCATACCATCCATATTACCATCTTTAATACCCTCTCTTATTTTATTTAATGCGTCCTCCATTTTGGAGAGGGGGTTTCCGTTAGTAATAATAGACCCAAATAGGGCATCCTGATATTCTTTGTTTTCTATATTTGCAGAAAAGAATCCAGGTGTCATTTCAAAAAGGATATACGACCTATCATTAGTTTTTAATATAACTTCTATTTCACCGATATGGAATGCGCTAGCAAATGTGGCAATAATTAAACCATCTCCACTAACAAAATTAATACTATCTTCAGATATCGCTTTTAAATCTTCTTTAACTTCAGTTACTTTACCTAATCCTATAATACAGTAATTTTTTAAATAAGGTTCTCTCATAATTTTCTTTCTATATAAATATTAACAAATACTATACTAAATGTTTATTTTGACAAATATAGGGCAATTTATTTGATTTGCAATGAAGAAATGTCATTATTTTTCTCAATTGTAATAATTTTGTCACCCCAGTCTTGTATTATTGGGTTATGGCTTATCAACAAAATAGTCTCATACATATCCTTAATTTTATCAAAAAACACTTTAACAAGATCTAAATTAGTATTCGCCACCTTACCTAATACCTCATCAAAAACAATGACGTTTGGTTTTGGTAATGTAGATACTCTACCCAATACACACCTTAAAGCTAAAGACGCTAAAGTTGTTTCTAATCCTGACCCAGACTTAAGTTTCTTTATTTTGTTGTTTTTTATTAATACAAACTCAACCTCATTTTTACTACTAATCTCCAATTGTACTTCAAAATCACACACCTCATCTAATAACCTTGTTAACTCGTAGTTGATTATTGGAATTACTGATGACAACACTAATTTAGAAATACCATTTTTTCCAATCATCCTATTATAAACCTCAAATATTTTAAGTACTTCTTCCTCTTTTAATATTTGTTCAATAATTTTTTGATTATCTGTAATATTAGTTTCTTTTAATGTGATATCATTATTCAAATCCTGTATTTCAGTTCTTAATCTATCTCTACTAACGTTTAAAGTTTCTAATAGTTGTGTATATCCTAATATTTTACTCTCTAATTTTCTATTTTCTTCTATAAAGTCAACATTTCTTACATAATCCTTTAATAAAGAAGACTTCTCCCTATAGTCAACCCTCATCCTATCAATCTCTATTTCAGTCTTATCCTTAGATAAGCTTAATCTATCGAATATGTCAGAGTTTTTTTTCTCCTTACTTATATCCCCTAATTTAATAATAATTTTTTTTAGGTTAGAAGTAACTTTTTTAAGTTCTTTATTTTTTTCTTTAAGTAACTTCTCAGTATCTTTTATCTCCCCACTATGATCAACATCTTCTAATGATTTTTTACATGTAGGACAAATTTCACCTTCTTTTAAATCTTTTATAGTTTTTTCTATCGACTTTATTTCAGATTCATATCCATTTTCTACTAAAAGAACTTCTTTTTCTTGATCACGTAATTCTTCATGTGTGTCTTCATCATATGAAAACTTAGATATATTTTTTATCTCACCAACGATGTTACTTAATTTTTCTTTTAATTCAACACCTGTTTTTGTCAACCCTTCAATTTCTTTCTTAAGTGTGTCTGGATTAACTTTTTTAATTTCAGCATCAATAGAATATCTTTTACCTAATAAATCATCTTTTTTGTTTATAGCCTCTGATATTTTACTATCAGTACCCTTCAATGATTTTTCTTTAGATTTAATATCTATTCTATTGTCACTAATAATTTTACCATTTTCTTCATTATCCAACTCCAATTGTTTAGTGTTATAAACATTTGATTTCATCTTACTTTTAAAGTCAGACATTAAAGTTTTATTAATGTCTTCTTTTTTCTCTATCACTTCTAAACCAATAAACTTTGTTAGTAGTCTACCCCTTTGTGTGGGTTTTGTTTCAATTAAGTCCTCTAAATTTTTAGCTGTCGCAACTATAGTTAACATAAAATCATCATATGACCCTATAGTTTCAGTTATTAACTTATCTGTTTCCCTTCTTTGTTCACCCTCTAAATTTTCTTTAGTACCATCTGTTAGTAGACGATAAAACTCTAAAGAAGATGAAGTTTTATAGACACCACTATTAGATAGTTTTCTACTTAATTTTCTTTCAATTATATACTCCTCACCATCAATATCTATTTGTCCACCAACTACAACATTATCTTCATCAGTAAAAGTATTAAATATTTCAGAAGTAACATCTGTTTTAGTTGTCTTCCCAAAGAATAAAAATAGTAAGGCATCTATTGTGAAAATAGTTTTTCCCCCTTGATTTTCTGGTAGGGAGTTGACAATAGTTAACCCTAATAAAGACTGGTAATCAATACTGTTACCATTACCAAAAGATAAAAAATTGTCTAACCATAGGTTCTTAATACTCCATCTACGATATCTTATATCTTCTTCTTCTCTGTTGATTAATATTTCTTCAACCTTTTCATCTAACCTACATAGTCTATCAAAATCTACAGTTACATCATTCAACTTTAACCATTCAGAAAATAAACTTCTCTGGTAGGCACTATCCATTATATTATCAATTAACCCATCACTTAAATCTACAACCTTACCAGCGTTATTTTTAAGTATGGGTATGAAGTTTAACTTAATCGATGTCTTAGGTATGTTATATTTTTCTGAGAAATATGTTTTAACCCTATTAGTTGTTTCTAATGTCCTATTTTCTGGATAGTCTTGCCAATCTACCCTTATCTGAGAATTTTTAGACACATTTATTAGATTTTTTCTTTTTTCTAATGTTTTTTCCATCATTTTATTTTTTTAATAAGTTTGATCCGAACCAACCACCCTTTTTATCATCCCCATATATGTCACCATCTTTTTTATTTTCCTTTAAGGATGTCTCTAATTTTTCTTTTAATTCTTTCAGTTCCTTCCCTAAATTACTTACTTCATCTTTTAAATTTGTATTTGTCTTATCCACTACTTTTATTTTTTTATTTAACTGATTTATTAAATTATCTTTGGTTTTATCTTCCACCTTGTTTTTTAATTCTTTTATTTCTAAATTTAATGAGATATTTTTATCTGACAATTCCTTCACTTCATCGTCATCAGTAATGTATATCTCTTTCTCCACTATCTTCTCAACCGGTACCTTTACTATCTTCTCTACAACCCTTTCTACTATCTTCTCAACCGGTACTTCAACTATCTTCTCAACTTCTTTAACTTCCCCAACACCCTCACCGAAAGGTGTTGCCCCAAATTTCTCAACAGTAAATCCCTGTTGTATCATTTTAATAGTAAAATCATCAATATTAGAAATATCGTTTACTCTACAATACTCCCATACTTCTTCTTTTAATTTCTTAGGTATTTCCATTAAGAATTTGTTAAATATTCTCTCTGAGTTTCTAAATCATCTAAAGAGTTTATTTTAAAAACATAATAACCATAGTCAGTATCTATATTATGTTCAGTATAATCCAAATGTTCTACATCCCACACTAAATAACCATGATCAGAAACCCTTTCACCGAAATCTTGTTGTATCAGACTTCCGGAGTATGTAATGTTAATACCTTTATAAACAAAATTTTGTCTATGGTGTATATCACCCATAATAACCGCATCACACCCATCAAACTGTTCTAACTCCGCACTCTCTCCAAATTCAAACCCAATAGAAGTTATTGCACCATTCACTGGAGCGTGAAATAAACCAATATATTTCTTATCATCACCATAAAGTTTTCTACCCTCCTCTATATTAGGTTTTAAGTTCTCTTCAAATATAGAATATACGCACCATACAATGTTATCGTCTAAATAACACTTACTTTCTTTAAAATAGGAAACTTTATCACTATAGGTTCTTTTATCTAATATTGGTGTGAGGGAGTCTATTCTATCTTTATTATTTTCTAATAAATCGTGGTTACCAGCAATTAAAATGACTCTACATAGTTTACTACATTCTTCTAAGAACCAAGAGACTAATACAGATAACTCATTAGAGATTGTAATCTTCTGATGTACTATGTCACCAGCAATTACTACCCTAGCTTCTTCATAATCTAACCCATTCTCAGTAATGTAGTCTTTTACTTCATCTATAAATTTTTGACACACATCTCTACATTCATCGTGTCTTTTATAAGTTCTAAAATGTAAGTCAGCTATGTGAAATAATTTTTTTATCATAATATAAGTATAAGGATTTTTTATCTAAAAGACAATATATCTTATGTCAATATTTGTTTATTAGTTTTTAGTGTTTCGAAGATGGTGTCGACATGATCCGAATAGTCGTTACATGTAATGACTTTGTAATTTTGATTCTCTTCATTAAACCAAACTATACTAGATTCCCCTAATTTAATATTTGTATTCATTTCTATTATTTTTTTATAAACACTCAGTTGTAGTGAGTAAGTATTAAATTCACAATCATCTAACATATATAAAGGACCTTTCATTTTATTACCATAATCACTCTTCATCCTTAATTTAGTATTGGTTTTCCAATCCCATATCTGATAACACTGATACCTTTCATTCCAGAATAATTGATCTACCATCCCACATATCATAAGGTCAATATCCCCTATCACCAATTCAGATTTAACAGGTATTAATTTACCCTTCGCAACGGTGTCATTATAGAAATTATGGAAGTGTTGTTTCATAATCTTATAAGTTTCCTCTATCTCTTCAAATTTTAACCCCTCTGGACTTACCTTTGGTTCAGGCATTATCCTATTACTTAAATAATTTTCAGCATAATCATGAAGTGTTGAACCCTCATAAGTGGCGTGATGGTTTTTATATTTCCATAACTTATCTATGTCTTCTTCTGTAACCCATTCCTCTACGGGTTTTGGTTTTTCATAATCTGGTCTATCATAAGGGTCACCATCCATTGGGTAGTAGTTTTGTTTATGCGCATATTTATCCGCCATACTTTTAGGGGTATACATATGACCTTGTTTTTCCGCCCACTTATCTGGTTTATTTATACCATCTTCAAAATCAGTAGTAAATTTATGTAGTAATCCCGTACAAGATATTGTCTTTTCTCCGTTAATATAGTATATGTGTGGTTCATCATAATATTTTATGTGATTAAATACTGTTAATTCTTTAATTATATCCATTTTTATTATATTTATTAATAACAATTATAAAGATTTTTTTTCGAAAAAACAAATATGAGTAAATCATTAATTAGATTAACAAGTAATACGTCTCCATTTAATAGGATGGAGTCGGGTATATTAGAACATATTTTCACCTTATTTAATGGTGATATACACAAGGCTGGACTACCAATTTTGATTCGATCAAACATAAAAACTACTTATTCATTAAACAATTCAGAATTAATGTATTTTTATTCTTTATATAAAAAAAATTGGTTAGTGTCGGGTGATTTTAGTAGTATTCAAGATGTAGAGGTACCTAAAATGTACGATTTTAATGTTAATTATATACAAGATGTAAGTGCGTATAATAGTATTGATCACAATGTAATTGCTGCCGATGACTTTGATGCTGCTGAAGCGATGGAATATGATTTTGATCATGATACGGAAGAAGTAAGTAGCTATATCGATGATAACGTATCTATTGGTGATTATCTCGATATCTTTGACAGTGAAGTTACACATAATCTAAATAAACCAATAAATGAAACAGTAAAAATTATAAAAAGTATATTAAAAGAATATAAAAAATGGGGATAAATAATATAAAAAATAAAAGATTTTTAATAGGTTCATTTAAAGAGATAGAAAAGGAGTTTGGGGATAATTATAGTTTAAATAGTTTCGAACATGACCCTATGGTATTAGATGACGTTAGTGGTTTTATAACTAAAGTTTTAAATGTGAAAGATCAGGATGATATTGATTTTATCTATGCCTCATACATATTAAATTATTACAATGTAGATGGTGATTTCTCTATTTTAGAGCACGATGATGAAGAGATTTTAATTCCCGAAGAAAAATCATTTAAAGCGGTTAAAACTGAATGGTCACAGGTATTTTTTAGAGAAGTGTTTGTAGAATCATATTATTTACCTTGTATGATGCGCTGGGACATAGAACAATATCACATTGACCCAATGGATGATAAATCTTGTGGTATTCAAGACATCCAAGACAGCTGGGACAGAGTAATTGATATAGGAGAAATAGAACCAGAAAAATGAAAATTATAATAACAGAAAATCAATATAATAAACTTCAAGAAGACTTAGAGTATTGGGGTGTTTCAGATGCGACAGAGGATAAGTATGAAATGGGTGTTGAATTAGATGAAGATGTTGACAGTATTCCCATATATAAAGAGGTGAACCCCCAAAAAAATATTTATGAAAAAATAAGAATGGAGTTTCCTAACACACCAGAATATATTTTACAGGATTATTTTAGAAATGTTATATTAATGAATGTACCACATAATGTCCCACCACTTAGAACGATAAAAAATACATATTTTGGTGACCCTATACCGTATATAAAGGGTGATGGTGATGGTTGGTGGTATAATTATCTAAAAGGTCCTTGGAAATTACAGGTTTTAGATGTTAACCCCATGAGTTTTGATGATAAGACGATAAACGCTTTCGAAAAAAGGAACTTCGGTGAAGAAAATGCTTATAATGTACCAAAAGATAAAGAAAGAATGGAAACTCAAATGAATATGAGAAGAAGTGATGGTAATAATGAACCAGTAATATTATTACAAACCCCAGATGGTAAATATGAATTAATGGAGGGTTGGCACAGAACAATGTCCATTTTACAAATGGGTGATAATAGTGATGGATATGGAAATTGGGATAAGGTTAAACTTAGGGCGTTTGTTGCCCCAAACCCAGACTTTATAAAGAAAAACTAAAATTATCTTTTATTCTCTCTCTAAATCAGTTTCTTCACTATGAATTTTTTCCCTTATCCAATCTTCTTGTAATTCTTCCGACAATGTTGATGAGTATTTAGCACCATCCTCTTTCTTCATTTCAAAATCCCACATATTTTCACTTAAATAATCATAAGCTTCCTCATCAGTCATCCCCTTTAATTCTTTATAGTCATCGGTATCTATTTCGATAGTGTGACTACGTCTGTATGTGTACCAACTCTCTGTCATATATACTTTTACTTTACTCATCTTCTTTGTTTTGGTTTTACTTTGGCATTTCTCTTGGCATAAAGTACGCAAATATACACGCTAAAATAAACGCGATTAAAAACCATACTTGAAATTCTTTACTCATCTTAGATTATTTTATTTAAATAAATTTCCTACGTATTCTTCCACCTTCCACTTTGGTTTTAGATCACCAAAACTTTTATAAATATAGTCATTTTCTCTCCAGTCTCTATCTCTATCTGACTGAGCTTTGTTTTTATATTTAACCGCATCGGATCTATTATCAAAAATAAGTGGTCTAACGTTTGGTTTTTCAGACTCATTTATCTTGTAAGGTATATGGGACTCCCATATATTATCTAAACCATCTGTGTCTTCATTAATTAAATCGAAAGAGTCCCTTTTTCGATTTCTTTCTATTACGATATATTTTTTCATATTATTTATATTTTAAATTTAGGATATTGATTTTTAACCCTAATTTTTTTTCTATTCTATATATGTATTTAAGCATTAATTCTATCCCAATATACGTTGATATATAAAAATTTATATTAATTTTTTCAACGAAATCTTTTTTGTGTTTATAATGTGATTTTGAAAACCTATTAGATTTTTTCATATGACAATCAGGTATACAATCTTTAATATCCTCAACATCAATACCATAATTACTTAAGTTCCTTAAAAAATCAATGTAATTATATATAAATCTTTTATTTTTATATTCTACACCCATACATTCAAAATCACAATGTATTTGTTTAGACATTTTTTTATCATTTTTAATGATTTTATCCTCAACTGAATTATTAACCCAATCTTTAAACTCGTTTAAATTAAATATGTGCCATTTTTTATCATTTTTACCATTTTTAACACTTTTTAACCCAAACTTAATTAATTCCTTTTGTGGGTTTTTCGCAAAATCTCTACACCAGCTTGTTTGTTTACAATTTTCAGCGTATTTTCCATTTACTAAAATAACATAATGATCACATTTCTGTGTTAGAGAATTTAAAATTAAATATGTCATTTTTTGCATGTGTGAACCAGGGACATCACCATTACGACATTCTATTATAACATTACCTAAAACACTATGATTTTTAATGTAAAAATCTACTTTAGTGTAGTTACTAATTTCCGAATTGAACCTTCTTTGGGGTGTAAAATTTACCCCCTTCTCTAATAAAAAATTATTAACTTTATCTTCTAATCTTTTTCCTGTTATGTGGGCTAATTTACCACCACTAATTATTTGTTTTTCCATAATATTTATTTTTTATTTTTTATTTTTTAAAATTGAAATATTCTATGACGTACTTGGCGTAAGAAGTAAGAACATCACTCCCTTCAAACACAAACATATCATCACCGTTAGTAAGGGCTTTACTATAAGATTGTTTAAACTCAGATATATTATTTAAATTAATCATTTTCATTAGTATTAACACCCGGAGTTGGGTTACATTTACATTGACTCTGTAATGACTTTTGGTATGATAATGCCAAATTATTAAGTCTTTCTAATAAATCGTTTATACGATCATCTTTTTGTTGGATAACCTTATATAGTCTACTATTTTCTTCTTCTAATTCTTTCATAATTCAAATATACATAATTTATTTTAAAAACCAAAACTTTTAAGAGTATTTTATAGAAATCTGATATATTTCTTCTTCCAATTCTTTTGATGATAGTATACCATCTTTAAAATCTTCATTAAACCCCTCACATCTAATAGCGTCTTCTAATGAAATCCCTCTTAATATTTTTTTCCACTTCATATAGATTTCTTCTTCATTCATAACTTAAAACTTTTTTTGAATTTTCTAAACATTGTTCAATATTTTCTTTTCCAACAGGGTTTGATGAATGTACATAATAATCAGGTATTGTAAAATCATTCTCTAAACAATATTTTACCAACCATTTAGCACAATGATAACCAGTTTTTTCTTTCATATTATCGTAATCAATATCACCTTCTTGATTTTCACCCAAATAATGGTCGAATGATAAATCGTGGTCGAAAGAAATATATTTTGGTAAACCGAACTTATTAATTGCGTTAATGAACTGATAATAATCTCTAACTATGACCCAATCTTCATTTTTTTCAAAAATTTCAATAATGGTTAATTTAAAGATACAATATGGATTTCTAACATCATCTAAAAATATTTTATAATTTTTCATATGACAAATATAGGTAAAATATTTTAAACTACAGCATACTTTCCTTTATTTTTTTTGCACTATTTAAAACTTTTAAGACACCCTTACTACCTAATTTATTGTAAATGTCTGATATATCATACCCTTCAGGTAATTTAACAATTAAAACTCTACCCATAAGTTTTGTAGAATTTAACCTCTTATATAGTTTAATTGAGTCCTCATAAGCGTCAGAATCTAATAATATAATAACTTTACACTCACAATTTTTAACAACTTTAGAGAAAAGGTTATCACTAATTACTTTCCCTAACAATGGTAAACTGTTTGGTACTACAATATGATCGAATACCCCTTCCACTAAATATACGTTAGAATCCCAATTAACTAACCACTCATTGAATATTATTTCACTCTTCGAAACATCAGGGTTTTTATATTTTAATTTAGTGTATTTATCGTAACTCCTACCAGAATAATAATTTACGTCTCCGTATATATCATAAGAAGGGAAAATTATTCTACTACCATACTCCCCATAAGAACAATATCCTATATTGTATTTTTCTATAATGTCTAACCCAATGTTTCTCTTTTTTAAATAAGACATTGCGGACTTATATCCTTTCTCTTCTCTTTCTATTGTTAATGGGGTAAATTCATTCGGTAAACCGTCTATAGTTTTTTTCTCAATGTCAGGTTTATGGTATTGAATTAGATCTGGGGTAATTAATTTATATTTTTTAAGGAGGTCCCTATTACCATATTCTTTAATTAATTTATATATTGTCCCATGTGTCTCATGCGTTTCAGAACATCCCCAACATTTAAATACATTAAATTTATAATTAACTTCTAAATTACCTTTTCCGTCACCCTTACTTAAACCCTTAATTTCATAAGAACATACAGGACAATCGAAAGATATCTGAGATGTGTTTGTATTATGTTTTTTGGTGTCTCCTAAACAATTTTCTAATATTTCTACTACTAATTCTGACATTTAATAACAAATATAAGAATAAATAATGAAAATACAAAATTTATTTCCACTTACCTTCTTTATTCATTTGACCTAATACACATGCGTATGCGTCTGTCATATCATAGTTTTCTTTGGATAGTTTTTGGTGTTTATTATATAACCACACAATCTGTGGTTCTCTTTTATTCACCTTTTCCCATATAATTTGTTTCTTATCTATATCATATGAATGACCACCAAATAACACTGGATTTTTCTTAGAAAGTTCTTTTTCACTATAAGGTTCACCTTTTTTATTTACCTTTCTTATATCCATTAGTTCAGGAAATGCGTATTTTCTAGCGTCATAAGAAGAAATAAATTCTGGTATTATGTTCAACACTTCAAAAACCGACCTACATATCATACCATTAAACCTTAAAAGTGTTGCAACGGTATTAACATTGTTAGACCTAACTAATGGTTCTTCTATAATAACTCTATCAACACCGATGTCACTATATTTTTCTAGAAAGTCAAACTGGAAAATCTGTGCCTTTTTTATTAGTAATTCGATATTACTTTCTGGTTTTGGTTTTACCACTGGTGTTATATGTGTTAACAACTGTAATTTACCATTATCACCGAAATCCTCAAACAATGATATACCAATGGTCTTGGTAGACACATCTAACCCTAAAATTCTACTCATATTAAAAACTTTACTCTTTTTTATATAACAATTTGCACATTAAAAATAACAATATCATTTTTACATTTAATAACATGTCTATCTGTTTTACCAATAGCTAAAATATTTCCTGCCGTATCTGTAATTGCAATCTCACTAATTCTAACATCCTCACCAATGTCAAAGGTACTATTTTGGGTGTTATAAAATTCTTGTCTACCCGCAATACAGATAATATCCTGAACTAAATCATTTTGTATACTATCAATAACAGTATTATAGGTGTCAGCACTGTAATAGTAAAGACCTAAACTATCATTAATTATATTTGTTGCAGAATCACCACTGAAATCAGTTGCAATGTTATTAACTATTGTTTGATCAGTAATCGCTATAATACCTTTATCTAAATAAGCAATACCTGCAATTCTATCAGAATTTATACCTGTAGATGTCACCGTTTGCACATTTATTGTTTCTTTATCACCCTGACTAAATGGTTTATAAGAATCATAACCAGTTGACCAACTTTTTGTGGGGTCGTTGTTGGGTCTTTGTATGTCATCAGAAACTAGAAATGCCACATTTATCTGATTACCAAATAAGTATTGTGGGTAACCACTTGTATCTTTATATTGAAAATCTAATATAGTATTTGCTGATGTTGTTTTTGGAAACGTACTATATAGTGTATATGTTGTTGACCCTGTTGGGGTTCCCCCAGTTGTGTACCCTGTATATACTGGTAGTGTCATTTTAATTGACTTACCATCTATTAGTTCACCATATTGATCATTATCTATAACTGATATTAGTACGTTTTCAACACCTAAACCACTAAATGGTGTGTCGACCCAACCACCATTGGCTGATACCGCACTAGAAAATGTATTAATGTTTGATGTGGTTAGAGGTAAACTTAAACTTTTAAATAAATTTGTAAAATCGGTAGTTGTTGCACTTTTACTTATTGTTAGATATGATAAATTACTACCACTAACCGTTGTTTCACCAATTTCCCTTAATACCACATTTATTGCTGATGAATTTTGTTCAACTAATTTTTTTGTACCCGGACTAATTGTTTTATATAATTTACTATTGACACCAACACCCTCTGCAATATTATCACTAGTGGTTCCAGTTAGATAGGCTAAATTACCACTAGTGGTGGGGATTGTTCCCGTTGGTAATATGTTGCTGGTGTAATAATTAGCATCAGAATCACCTATAATAAAATGTGAAAAAATAGTATTACTATTAGTTAATATTTTCTGTCTTCCTAATTTTGTTAATCTGGCTCTTATTGTTACTGTAGTTGCGCTCCCTATAAATCCCATTTTTTTTTATTTAAAAGTCTATTGTTAATTCTAATGAAGCGGTAGTCGTATTACCCAACCTAATTGGTCTTGATAATTTACCCACAAGAACTAAATTCTGATTATTGTCTAATATACCAACCTCACTAATATATCTATCGTCACCAAACCCAAACGTTGGATTACTGGTACTGGCTATGGTTGCACCATCTATATTGATATTAAATAATGTTTTATATATTGTTGCCCCTATATATGTTCTTATATTACCATAAAATAATCTTTCATCTCCGAAAGTCATTTTACCATAATTAGATGCTGATGACATATCTAATTCATCACCCAAACTAAATGTCGTTGCTGATGCGGCATCGTAATCACCACCAGTTAAAATAAACCCTGTGGTGTTTGGGTTTTGATTTTCAAAAAGATCTGGATTAATTGTTTCACCAGTAACATCAGTAATGTTGGTAGTGGTAAAATCTATAGCCCTCCATTTGGACGGGCTCGGTCTACTAGTTAAGGTTTTGTCTACAACTTGAGTTAATAATTTAAAGTTATCTGCAAAGAACCCATAACCATCATACCCAGCAGACTCTCGTTTTCTCATATATGGTAATTGACCCAAATTATTGATTCTGAATTGTACATCTTTATCGGAATTTGTGGTGTTATCTAAAACTGTGTATCTTTGGTTAGGTAGTGTTGGTGTGGTTACGGTTGTTGTTCCAGTAGTTCCTGTCCCTGTATTAGATAACCAATACGTCATATATAAACTTTCTCCCGCCTTTAATACTCCCGAACAATTACCAGATACTGATGTAACTAATTCACCAGCCAAATCAGGTAACGTATAATTTCTATTAGATTTATATGACATCGCGGCCATTAATTCTTCATTATCTATTACAACTATTTTTAATTGTGGAAATACTTTACCAACAACCATTGGTAGTGTTGGGGTAACTGACATACCACTATACTCAATTAAATCATAATATTCAATATCATTATTGGTGATGGTAGTCTTTAAAATTGTATCTGACACAAATCTCATACCTAATGTAGTTCCACTACCAGTCCCAACATCATTTCTTCTGTGCCACATTACGGGTATGTCTAAATTTAATAATTTACCAGAATCTTCATCCACATAAAATTGTTCACCATAAAAATTAGATATACAACTATTGGTATAGTGTAGTATACATATCCCTTTTTGGAATGGGTCCATATAACTAATAGAATCTAGTTTAGAACCTGTGGTTGATACTGTTAGGGTGTCGTTGTAACCCAAGTATTGTTTAGACCCAGCAAATTGTTCTGAACCAAATAAAGTGTGTTCATGATAATTGATCGGTGAGTCTTTATATTGTCCAGCTAAATTCTCAACCCAAGTATTATTCATATTCCAAACAGGAATATTTTCAACACAAATATCACAACTACTATCAAAAGACAGTGTACCTGTATTCCAATAAGCTGTTAACGAACTTAACCCATAATAATTATCCTCTGGGTCATCACCACCTGGTATAGTATAATAAGTTATAATGGTTCCTGAATATGCACTTAGTGTAGGTAACGCCCTATCAACTTTAATTGTTGCACCAGCAATTTCTGTTATATTATAGAAAGTATTCACTGTTGCAGCAGTCATTGTATCACCAGTAACATTACCAATTGTTGGATTTGAAAATCTAAATACTATATAATCGTTTACACTTGTCGCAGTAAGGGCATTATCTAATACTAATACACCTTGAGTATAAGGTGTTAAATCCAACGTTCCATCAAACTTAGATAAATCCACCGTACCACTTTCTTTAATAAATGTTGTAGATGTTTGAGCAGATAAACCAACATCTACAGACGAACCAGAGAAAAACCCTCTATCTGCAGCTTCATTAGTCACTAACCCCTTTATTAATTGTATATTACTTTGTTGATTTAGAGGAAATAAAAACTGATTACTTTGATCTAATAGAAATGTTGAAAGGAATGGGTTGTCATCTTTTGGTCTAAGCACTTTAGAAAAAATATTTTTAACTATATTACCGTCCGCTTCTGGGTACCAAAATTCCCCAGTTGATGCCCCAATACTAGGTACAAATTGTGACCACCCCTTAACATAGTTATAGTCAACCTCAGAGTCACCTATCATGTAGTTATTGAACGTTAATTGTCCCTTGGATAGTTGTTCCCTCCCGATATCAGTTAACTTTACCCTTACTAAGGTAGTACTTTGTTTATTTATATAACTCATTTCTTTCTTTTATTTAATAATAAATATGCAGAATATTATAATATTTAATAATTCACCCCACTATTATTTGTAACATTAACTTTATTAGTAAAACTATATTTTACACTATAAATTGCGTTACCAATTATAGGAGTATAAAATTTTTCGTTTACAACTCTGTATATAAATTTATCACCTGCAACCGCATTTGTCAATGTTATTGTCTTACTATATGTTTTTTGACCCACCACATAGTTCACAAAGGCTGAATATTGAACATTTTCATAATAAATATCATCCACATCAGTAAACTGTACGGTGAACCTCCCACCTGTTGTTAAAGGCGCTGTGTTAATAGACCAACTTATTTGCGGCGAATTAGTGTCTATGTCCCCATTTATTGCATTAGTAGGGACATAAAATGCCTCTACCACATCTCCAGGGTTTAAAGGTTCTTCTAAAATGATTCTTCTAGAGTTTGAAAATGACTGGAAGTATTCAATATTACTTGCCAACATAGAACCATTTACACTTAATACCACATCACTACTAGACACACTAATTAAATAAAATTCATATTTACCCTCTGTTGTGTTATAAAAAACCCTATCTGACTCTAATTGTGTTCCAGTGGCACCACTTTTAATTGATCCCTCTACAATATATAAGTCTGCCAACAAATCATTTACATCACCATCTTTAACATATGCATATGTTAAAACTTGACCCTCAAGTGGGTCAAATAATAATTCAACATAAGGGATAAATGTGGTTGTTCCTGTCGTTGACCCTGTTTGTGATGTCACCGCCTTATATTCCAAATCTTTAGCTAATATATTACCATTAAAAGCCACTATTGGATCTGATAACCCCTTAATATTGTATTTAGTTTGACCCGCCTCTGTAATGACAGAAATAACAACCAAAGAGTTAATTGTTTTTGCTGGTGGTACTACACTACTATTAAATAATGGCTGACTAGCTTCCAACATATTTATAAAATACCAATCTGTCTCTGGGACATATAACCCATATAAATCACCACGTTTATAAGTGTTAACACTACTTTTTCTAACCTTTTGTTGTTTAGCTATTAGTGTGTTTACATCGTAATCCCAATATGATTTAAGTAAAAACTCTCCCTCACCAATATTATTAGTAGAAATCACCAGTGTGTTTTCATTATTACCACTTAAACTATCGTAACCGATGTTAAATGTTTGTAACGCTGACGGAGAGAACTCCTTAATGGTTTGATCGTATTTATAAATCTCACCATAATAAGATAGTTTTTTAGGTGATATAACATTGTTAACATTATTCACTAATAAATTAAACCCAAAGCCAACTCTATTGGGTGGTGAGATATAGACATATCTATCACAAGTTATTGCTTTATCAGTGATAACATTAGGTAACCCCCATGTTGATGACGTACCAGTAATCGTACTACTACTTAAAGTAAACCCATTTTCTTGAAAATTACATTGTACCCCCCATCCGTTTGGTCTATGTATAACATGTAATTTAGTTGTACCCGAGTCTGCAATATAGATTTTTTCATCTGGACCCATTTGTAACGCGCCTAAACTACTGCCACTAATATTAACCACTTCAATTTCGTTATCTAATATTTCTGTGCCCGCACTATATGATAAGTTATACTGATATACTTTTTCACCAGCACCTTCTGAGATATAAAATTTAGAAGAATCTGAAGAAAACTCTAACCCATAAGGTCCAACATCAAAAGTCTTACCAGTTATCGATGTAAAATTACTTAATGTCCCCCCAGTAGCATCAAAATCAAATATGTCAATAATTTCTTCATCATATAATGTAGAAATTAATTTTGTACAGTCAGGGGATGTTTTCATATACCCCCTAGCAGTATTGTGTGTGTGTCCGATATTTGTAATTATTGGACCACTTAACCCCGCAGAATTTACTTTATAAGAATAGTAAGACGTATCACCACTAGTGTGGGTTATCACCCAATAAGCATCTTCTGTAGTATGACTACACGCTGTAACTTTTTCTGTTAGTGGTGTATTAATTAGTTTAATGTTTTTAGTCTCTATCTGTCCCAAACCACCTTGTAAATCCATATTAACTATAGAATATTCAAAACCGTTAGGGTTTCCGTTAAAATCGGTAGTAAAAATATAATATTTATTACTATCTGGTTTAGGTATAATAATAGATGATTGTGTAGATGTACCAGAACTAGACAATCCCGTACCATTACTCATAACCGTATTACCACTATTGTAAACAGTATCCCCATTAGTGTAAAATAATAATTCACCTTCTTGATTAGATATGGATGATACCCCCTCTTGTGACACCATAGAACCACTTAATGTTGTGGGTGTTCCTCCAGTTTGAATCGGGTTAAATGTTATACCAGCATTGTTACCAAACATCCAGTTGTAGTTTATTCTATCATATGTATACCCAATATATGATATTGGACCACATAACGCATCTGATAGTGATGTTGGTATCTTTCTAGTCCCACTAATAGTAACCTGTGGGAAATCAAAACTATCAAAATCTGACCTTTCTACGTAAGGAAATAATTCATCATTACTTTGTGGTTGCCAACCGAAATTTTTACTTTCATTTCTACTAGATAATAACTGATATTTCCTACCATTATCAATATATAAAATTTCGTTATTAGCCTTTATCGATGGAACTAAAACATTACATTTTACACCGCTAGTAGTTAGTGAAGAGGAACAAGATCTACAACCACCGTCAACTGTAGAGGTTAGAACTGGTTCCGATGACGAACAAAATGTTATAGATTGGGATCCATTGCCGTATCTAATAACACTATCACTAACAGTTGTACCATATTCATCTTCATAGGTAAAAAAAGTTTCACAATAACCACCAGAGTTACATAATGAACTATTAACTGTTATCGTATAAGTTGTAGTCTGTAGAATTAAGTCTTCACTTTCATTACCATTAAAAAACAATGGTATTTTTTGTTCAGTTTGTCTATTTCTAAAAATAGATTGACCATGTAGAATAGGGTCTGGATATACGAAAATGTCATTTATTTTAGATAAGTCTAAAGGTAAAAACCAAGCGTTACCAGAAGATAAGAAGGTGCTTTTGGAGCTTGCTTGATAATACATACCTGTAGTGCGAATTAAAATTTCTGCTTTTAACACCTCTATAATCTCTGTTTTAACAGATGGGGGGTTTATTATTTTACCTCTTATTCCTGCCATATCTTATAAATATATTTTTTTAACAATTATGTATTAATTCTGTGTTATAAAAAGGTCCACCTTCTTCCCAATCTTCATCACCCATTATTGTAATATTACCTTCATATTCATTCGTATCATATATTTGTGTAATAAACGCAACACTATCCTCATTAGTAAGTAACATACTAGATCTTTTTATACATTTATTTAATTTACTTCTAATATTAGCAATGAAATTTCTTTGTCTTTCATAGTTGGTGGTACCTGGAATAAAATTAGTCAAGTTATTTTGTGCAGTTATTAAACTTTCGGTTAATCCAGTACAACTCATAAATTTAGAATAGTAATTTGATTGTTGTGATAAATACTCCGTTTGTTGTTGTTCTAATTGTATTAATAAATCAGATAAAGTAGTTTGTTGAGTAACCAGTGTTTGGTTAAGATTATTAATCTGGTTATTTAAAACAGGAAAAGCCTGAACATTCAAAACGTTAGTCGTATCAGAATCTTGTAAATTTAATGCGCACAATTGGGTAGTTAAATTGGTTATTAATTTTTGTATATTAGAAATGTCAACTTTAATTGTTAATATATCGTTTTTTGTTTGAATAATCTCATCGTTTGTCGGGTAAATAGGTATTACCTCCAAAACTGCGTAAACATCTTGTGAACCTATACTATAATCTGTTCTACCAGAAACAGGACAACATCCACTACAACCGCAAACAAAGTTTAAGTTATATTTTTTATAGTTAAATTTATTTTGATCAAAAATAGTGTTTCTAAATATTTTACCAGAATTGTCACACCCTTCCCATATTGTTGTCGCTGGAACAACTTGTTCCAATAAATCTAACCAATAATCCCCTATTTTATCCATAAATTCAAATAGGTTATTATATGTAAGTTTACCACTCAGTTCTTCACCACAATTATTAGCGGTTAAATATAACTGGTAGAATAACCTTAACGTAGGATAGTCGCTTATTGTTTGTCTACTCTTGACATCAATAAGATTGCTTAACACCATAGAGTCAAAATTCTCCTTTGTGGTGATCTGAGACGGTGTGAAATCTAAATAATCTAATGGGTTAACACACACATCAACCGTAATACCAGTTGTTATACCAGATAGACAATCTTCTCTACTTATAACTTTTTTAGTTCCAGAATATTCACAGTCTCCTTTACAACTATCAATTTCTTTCCAATTACACGAACTTGTTGTGGTGTCCCAAACATAATTTTTTCCAATCCCTAACCCTAATGTTCCCTTATCATTAATTAACTCATTTAATGATGTACAACAATCTAATGTTATACCAGTTGTTTGGTTAAATGTTTGTGCGGTAATACCACTTATTACTTCAGTTAATGTCCCACCTACATATGGTGTAGAACCACTATAGATATAACTTTCATAAAAAGATAGTGTACCGTCACTATCTTCTGTAATTAAACCAAATAAGTTATCTATATTATTATTATTATTAATTACTATGGTGTCACTTCCACAATTATTTTTTTGTATATAAAATTTAGAAAGACTACCACCTTTATTTAATAAATCATAATAGTTGGCGTCTAATGATTCGTTATAATCAGCGGTTAGTGAATAATAGTCATTTTTCAATTCTAACACTTGATCAGTTAATATTGATGTGTATGTGTCACAACTAAATGATATACCACTGGTGGACGCTGAAACGTCTAATGTGTAGTCACCTAATGTTGTTGACGTATAAACTTGTCCACTGAAGGTAATTGTTTCACCTGTGGTACAACTTGTAGGGCAATTATCGCAATCTATATTTTTCCAAAAATCATAAACATCACATTCAATGGATTTGGCTGGGTCAATACTAAATGAAGCGTTTTTAACATTCACTATTAAATCTGAGTGATTAACTTCGTAGTTAGTATACCTATATTCTAAATTTAACCATAATCTCTCTTCTGGTGTTGTTAACTTAGTTACATTATAATTACTAGAGGATATAGGGTTACACTCACCATTAGGGTAAATAGTCTCAGTAACCACGCCTTTATCAGTATATACCCAAGATTTTTTATTATCAATAACACAGCTCAATTGTGGGGTTAAACAATCATTTAAAGATAATAACCTTTGTGTTTTACAATCTGTAACGTTCACACTAATGTTATCAACAAGTAAACAAAGAGAACATTCATAATTTTCAAGTTCTATCGAGAAGAAAAATTCTTTATCGGGGTATAATCTTCTTAAATCGTCACACACACATTCAGGTATAGTAAAATTAAGTGTACTCCAATTAGGTTCAAACATATCCGGAGAAAAATTTATATTCTGTGTAGATAATGTATCATATATTGCGTCTTCTACAGTTGCGATGTTAATTTCACTACCATCTAATATCACCCCACTATATTGTTGTGTTGGGTCCCATTCCCAGATAGGGTTAATAGATTGTGTATATGGTAAATAAGTTAAATCAGTGTCTATATTAGTATTTGTATTTACATTAGTGTTATTAACAAATAATTTAAAATTTAATTTTAAATCATCCAAATACTTTAAATAATTCTGTTGTTCAAATATTAAAAAGTTTTGATAGTTTTGATTTAAAGTGTTTAACCATTCACCATAACAATTTTGTGTATACTCCTCAATCATAGTTACCTTTGACTCTAATTCTTCTAAGGTGTTAACTAACCCTTCTATAATAGTTATATCACAACATGGGTCGTATGGTACTGGTTGTGTTTCTGCACAACCTAAATATTCCCCACCATTTCTATCATAAACAGGGTAAATTGAACCTGTAACCACTGGTGAGTAATCGTATTTATCAGAACAACATTCTTCACTTAATGGTACTGAATAATTCATTAGAAATCCATCAACAACTTGAACATCCTCAGGTAACGGACAATCGCCAGGAGCAAACCCCTTAAGACATCTATAACCTGATGAGAACGGATTGGGTGATAATGCCCAATAAACAGGCCAAGGGGTTATAGAGGAGTCACAACACTCTTCACTTAATGGTAAACCGTTTATAGTAACTTCATAATATATTGAGTCGAAGTCCCAAATATTGGTTGTATTAGCAGTAAACGAGCAATTGGTAAAGCTGTTTTGGAAACAACCTTTTCCAAATTGTCCACCATATGTAACAGGATAACCAATTACGGTGGAAGTACAACATTCTTCCGGTATCGAGTTATTATTGCCGTCTAATATTTCACCATTGGGGGCTGATACCAATAAGCCTAGATCACATAATGGGAAACAACCTGCTTTTACAAATTGATTACCATATGTAACAGGCTGACCAACTACAGAGGAAGTACAACATTGTTCCGGTATTGAGTTATAATTCGAGTCCAATATTTCACCGGTAACGGAGGAAGTAAATGGTTTGAGATTATCGCAGAATGTTTGTTGGTCTAACTTATTTGTGGAAATAGCAACTGCTGCGGTTATCATACCAGTAGTAGTTTCGGGATCTAAAATACCTTTAAGAAAAAGTCCAGCACCAATTAACCCAACACCCCAACTGAACAACGTACCACTCAAATTGTTACCATTTATATTATTATTTACTCCATTAGTTTTAGAAATATTATCAGATTTTAAAGATTCTATTTCAGATTTTTCTAACAATAATGAGTTTATCTGAGATTCATTTTTTACGGATAAGATATTTAATTCTATTTTTTGTGAAGTAGTTAAAGTTAAATCACCATCACTATTAGTAATACTTTCTACTGTAGTATTTAATAATTCAGAGGTTCTCTTAATAGTCTCTATTTTATTATTAACCTGTAACTTAGATGTCTGTTGTGAAGGATCAGACTCTATAAATTTACTACCACTTTTAGTTAGAGTGTCTATTTTGGTTTCTGTTACAAAAATTTGTTTTTGTAACTCACCAATTAAACCACTATTATTGTCAAATTTAGCCTTCGTTAATTGAGTCTGTAGACTATTGTTTAATGTACAATTTTTTAATAATTCTGTATATAGTAATTTTTGTTCTTCATTTATTAGGGTTTGTGTGGTAACACAATTATCATATTCATTAGTTTTAGTTGTCGAAGTACAAAAAGATTTATAATTAAAGTTATTTATTTCCTTTATTTTATCTTCATACACCCCACAGTCTAATTCAGTTTGGATTGTGGTAGTTGCCTGTGTTATAACTAAGTTATCACTTCTTTTACCATCTATTATCCCATTAATATCTGCAATTTTAATGTCTAATTTACCTCTCTCTACTGATAATGTTTTTAGTTCACTATTTTTTTCTGTTTTTAACTTATTTTTATTTTGTACGGCTTTAACTATTCCATCAGATGTGTCTGGTATCTGTCTATTAATGGTTACAGGGCTATTAACAATAACCTCACCACAATAACCAGTGAATTGGGTGATAGTGTTATTTACTGCGTCTATTAAATTTCTATAATCCGTTAATGTTTTAGTCCATAACCCACACTCTAACGGCACGTCTAATGAACATACGTTTGTTGTCTGAATATACTCACTGTAATCAATATTACAATCATCAGTAGGTATAGTTAAACTATAGTCACAACCATCGATTATAACATTCAAATTATTTACTATATCACTATACTCTGTAATAAACGCTGTTAAATCGCTTGGTAATGGGTGTTTTAAGGATATAGGTAGACTATCTTTTACTGACTCATATGTTTCATTAACGTAGTTAACCCAAGTTTCATTTGTTGCAGCCCATTCGTTTACTAAAACAACGTTCCCACCTACTGATGTACAACAATCTGAAGGTGGTTCTATAATACAATTATTATTTTGCCATATTACATATTCTTCTGCTGGAGTCGAGTTACCATTAAAATTATTTATTAAAGAACTTTGGTTATTTGGGTCCTCTTCATTATCTGTAAATACAATGAAATTTCTACAATCAATGTTATTTAAAGATGCCTCATTAAATATCGTTGGGTAACAAGGATCCTTTTGGATACACTCCATTAAATTTTCAACATCATATTTTAACATATAATCAAAAGAAAAATCTACGGTACAAGAACAATCTACTATTTCTGGTAATTTAAACCCCTGCCAATTTTCACTACCAAAAACAACGGAAACGTTATTAATGTCATCACAACCTATTCTACTTGGATCCACAGCTGCTTCAGTTACACTATTAATAGTACTATAACTACCTGACCCATAATAAGGTATTAACACATTATCACAATTAAATGTAAACTGACCAAATTGGTACCCATAATACTCTGCCAATTGTTGGTATAGTATACCTAACTCATCCATTGAGTTCCAGTCTAATAGAAAATTATAAGATAAATCTATGGGTGAAAAACTTACTCTACCGTACTGATCAATCGTATTAACTTCCCAATTACTTAATGTATTAAGTGTTTGTGACGAAAAAACAGAGTTAGGTATTGGATAAAAATTAGAGGAGTTTAGTGGTATAGTTCCCGTAATAATTAAAGCCTCATTTAAACAATCTCTATTTACATCAGTAGTATAAAACCCATTTACGTCACCAACTGGGTTTGAGAATTCGTTGTATGTTGTATTGGCGCTTAAATTAATCTGAGGTATTGACAGCTGAGGGGATGAAGTAATTAATTCTGAAGAAACTAAATTAGTATTGGTAATACAAACAATATAATTATCACCTGGCGATACTGTCCCGTAAAAAGTTCCCTGTGGTGAACTATTTGCAACGACTTGATAATCGAACCCATGCCACGCACAACATTCTGGACTACTTATTATTGTAGTTGGTGTACAGGCAACCTCTAACCAGTAGTACTGCGAGTCAGTAGTTAAAAAATTGGTACCGGGGGGTGCAAGGTCAGTATATGCATCAATATACCCTTGTGGGGTTAGTGGGTAGCCGTCAAATAACGCTTCTTGACTCATTTGATCAGCTAAAATCGTTGCGTCACCAATAAACTGAACACATATTAGTGAGTTAGATGAATAATCCAAAACTTCATACACATCTGGTGGTGGGTTATTACCGACTACATTAAAAGCAACAATTCCATTTTCTAATACTCCATTTACAGAATCAACACAAGGTGCGGATGCTGCACAATATTCCGACTTTCTTCCAGCTGCATTAATATAGTTTACATACTTATAATCGTTACCATAAGACAAACAACATTCTGAAAACTCGTCAAATGACACCTTCTGTCCGTTTGTTGGGTCCACATAATATAAAAATGGTGAACAATCCGTTACTGCGCTTAAACTACCACAATTAAATGGTAATACATCTGGAACCAATTCATCAACACAAATCTGTAAAGTATCGTTTGTACCACACGCTTCGGTTGAGACTTCTGATAGACAATTGCTTTGCGCTAATTCATAATTGTTTTGTATTGTTTGCCATTCTGGTGAATAGGCTAAATAACTATTTTGTTGTATCTGAGCTTGAAAACTTTCATATTCTTGTTCAGCAACTTCAAATGTTTGTTGGAAAGTGGTTTTACCATCATTTTGTAATGGTGTTTCAATAATACTATAATTTATATCCACACACTTATCTATGGGTTGATATCCGTTTGTTATGGGGTTATAAGTTAATTGTGTCGTGAAAAATTCTGTGGTTCCCGTAGGTATACCATTGAATAACCCATAATTATAATTAATAAAATAATTTTGTTTTAAAGTATTTACACTAATCTCTACAGCGGGTTCTGAATTAAAATTAGGGATATAACATCTACTAAAATATTGTAAATATTCGTTTCCACCATCATATGGTCCAACATGTGGGTTATTACCACGTAATACCGTTAAACCCTCACCACCATAAGTATTTCTATACCACCCACCACCTTTCTGGAAGTACATATCCGTATATTCGTTTTCTACTATTTCACCAGTTTCTGGGTCGATGAAATCATGAATAACTAGTTGACCATTTATAGGTGGTAATGGATACCCATTACTATCATAAGGAATATTTTGTAAATCTACTTCACTAACATCACCAGTGTATATGTACAATAATTCTTTAATTTTATCCATATCTAATGGTTTATCAACCATAACAATATATTCATTAAAATTAACTAAAGCTTCTGGTGCACCAATAAATCTAAATAAAAATTCTATCGACTTTCTAGTACCCTTACTTTTCCATAGCCAAGCGACATTAAGTATTAATCTCCTATATAGTTCAATATCTATTTGATCTTGAGTGTAATTTACTGATGTACCACTAAATTCTCCAGCTCCGTTACTTGGTAATAATAACTTATTAAAGTCCGTAGATGTGACAAATGTGATAGGGTCTAACCCCAACATATGTGACAAATCTTTTACTAATGTATCCGGGATATTATTCTTTTTATCATACGTTACAATATGTGCGAATTTAATCCCATTTATATATTTCTTTACGTGATCAAATTCTACACCATATATTCTAAGTAGTTTTGTCGCTTTTTCACCATTTATAGTTAAATCGTCATCACCAGCGCTAGGTAACGTATCAAAACTACTTATTGCTTCTGTAGTATACTTTCTAATTATAATGTCTGTTCTACTTTCATCTAAATCTTCACCAATATCAATTAATTTACTTAAATATGTAAGATAAAAACTATCAAAAAAGTTTAAATTATAACCATCTTCTAAAATTGGAAATTCTAATGTTTCTTTTGTTGTCAATATTAACCCATCATCAGTTACCTCTGTAGATATTATTATGGAATTATATGGTGGGTTAGTCTCCCTACTTAATATATTTTTTTGGAAGTCGTTAAGAGAGGTAAAAAACCCCTCTATTTCTGTCTCATTTGGTTTAATGAAATATGGTATAGACGCATCAACATTAGTAAATAAAAATGATAGTGTCGGTATATATATCCCCGTTAATTCCGGAAATGGGTTTCCCCTAACTACAATTTCCAAATCTGAATTTGTACTTTGTGTTGTGGGGGTTATACCAATAATAGGTTTAGATATCCCGTTGTGTTCTATAACATATGAAGAATAATTAACTGTAAAGTTTCTTAACTTATTAGACGTATCTTCTATGGGTATGTATTGTGAATCTAAAGTGTATTTAATATTGTAAGGGTTAACAAAGAACCTACTATTAACAGTAAACGTAGATTCGTCTGTACTTATATTGTAAACATAGTTAGTTATGTTATTACCAGTAACACTACCAACCTTATCGTCTACATATATTGCCGCTGGAAAATTTTCTTGAGACTGAATTAGTGACGACCTAATTAATTCTTTTGATGACCCATACCAAATATAGGTTAACGGGTTTGTTAAATCCAGGTTTAAATTTGTTTTTATATTTTTCTGTATACTTTGTTCTGTAGGGTTAGTAACAATATCGTCCAAACAAAATAGTTTTGACTTTGTACCTTGTTTAAATACTACATCTGGTTTAGGGTCTAAGTTTACATCGATAGAAAAATTACCATTAGTAAAAAGCGTAGTACCACCTTCACTAGTAAGTTGTAACCCCACTAAATCGGGACTAAAATTCCTATATTCAATATTATCATTGAAAAATATCCTTCTAGCGTAACCCGCTATTTTTATTCTATCGTTTTCTGCCATTTAATTTTAAAAATTAGTTATACCATCAAAATCCTTAGTGGGGTCAATAGTGAATTTTTCTTCCCTAACTTCATATAATGGTTTACCACTAAACTGATCCTTAACCTCATATAAATTATATTGTTTATAAATTTGATTGCCAAAGTTATATATAGTATAAATACCATCTTCTAAAGATTTTGTTTGGTTAGAGTATAGTGCGTATGCCAATGATTCATCATCGTATTCCACCATTTCTATTTCTATCATTACTGGATTAAAAAACGTATTTGTAATTATAACTCTTTGTCCGGGGTTACCAATGAATGGAACTGCGTTTGGTTTTATCGATGGGGCGGAGGATGGTGTTAATGTACAAAAAACCGATGTTGCGTTGTCATTAAACGTATACGCTACAGAGGCGCTAGAATTGCCTTGGGCTTGTGGTATTGCTAAAGCCCTATTATTAGATGTGATAATTCGAAATAAATTCTGTATTTTATCTTGTCCGGTTCCAGTTTGTTCTTTTAGATATTCTACCCTATAACCAACTAGATTACCATTCTCAAACCTACCTTGTATGTCTTGATCAATACCATCGTAGTTAAAAGCAATTCCTTTAACATCTTGATTATCGATTAAAACACCACAATTTTGTATTGTTGTTCTTATTTGTTTTGGTCGTATAATAATACTATAATAACCTTTAGTCCCAAAGTCACTTGTTGGTAATTTTAACGTATATAAACCACCTAAAATTTCACTACTATTGTTTGGGTCATTAGCGGGTATTAAAACCTCTGCGGGGTTCAAAGGTTTTAATACTACATCTGAGACTATTTCCCTACTAGGGGTAAAACTGTACCACATTTCTACATCTTCAACAGATACATCTGCTGGTCTTATTGTTCCATAATTTCCTGTTGCCATAACTTTTTTTTTAACTTCTTACAAACCCACCTCTATTAGTATCAATGTCATTAGTTGTTTTTAATTCTGATAATATTGAGTGTCTTTCAAATATATCTGCGACACCTCTATTAATAAATACCACACTCTCAACTTCTGGTGGAAAAACTACCCCTAAATATTCTTCTTTTTTGAATATTGCGTTTAAACTAACATTATTCGAGTCCCAACCACCATTCTTAATTTCAAAATCTGTTTTAAAATATGATAAGTTTTTACCATATTCATCTTTTGTTTTCACAAATTTATTTTTATAGGTAGTGAACTCAATACCTGATTTTATTTCGGTTATATTACCTTGCTGGTGCTCTGCCACCTCTATAGGGTCTGCACCTATTTTATATGTTGTCTTTTCCGAATCATCTGATATAACCCCATTAAATACATTAGTTGTGTCATCAGAAGTGTTTAAATATGGTACATATATCGGGTTATTATTCGAATCCACTCTATATGATCGAACCTGATTTAAATACCCATCGTCTGTACTCCCTGTAACTGTCACATCACTATGGTAATAAAAATCTACTGGTGCTCCGGGAAGTCGTCCATATTCAAACGAATTATACCCCGGTGGTTCAATATTCAAAGGGGTGGTTCTTTCGATAAAACTCTTATCAGTAAAAATTCCCATATCATCCACATTTTGGGTTAAAAATAAATCAACATCTATTGTATTTAATATCTTTTGTCCAGAGGATGTTAACACATAATTACCATTGTCGTCTACCTTATAATCAGGAATCTTACCATAAAAATATTTAGGGTTAGTTTCATCAATAACCGTTTTACCTTCTGAGTCTGTCACTAAAACATCTTTAGGTATACTTCTAATAGTATAATTTTCTAAACTTCTCTTTTTTCTAATATATTCCATACTATATAAATATCTAAGGTGTGGTTTGCCAAAATGTTAGTGTGGGTAGTGGTCCTGGTGGGTATGGATTTAAATTAACGCCAAGTGGTGACAGTAACTGTTTTATATTAGGTTCGAACCTATACTTATAGATACCATTATCGTTCTTTAAAATGACTTTTAAGTAAAATATACCATCAGGACCTTCTAAATTATTTATGGTAATATTATTTGGGTCAATATCTCTAGATGCCGCCAACTCATAAATTCTACCATTACCAGCGTTATTAAATTGTAGTGTCATATACATTTCATATTCTTGATTAGGGGTGGCGTTATCAACTAAATCTTGAAACCAATACATATGAAACCCTTCATGTACTTCATCTGGTTGTAACACCGGATCCCCTAAGATAAATGATATTGGACATTCGTCTATTGGTAATGTAAACCCGTATTCGTTTTCTTGTAAAGTACCAATCTGAGTATAAACATCTGCGAACGATAATAACTGATTTCTACCACTATATGGTTTATCAAAAAATGATAATCTAATAAAGCTATTTGTAAATCTACTAGTTCTACAAAATACATCATCAAAAACAAAATTAATATCACTATACATACCAGGTTGTGACCCATTCCCCCTGTGTTCTGGTGACCCACTCGATATCGAATCTGGAGTATAAAAATTAAGGTTAATTCTAAATTTATCAATGAGATTCCAAGTAGGTTCACCATCAGAAGGTTTAAATAGAATCTTTTTATAATCTACTATAGGGTTTATAGACTTTTCAATTTCATCCTTAACAAATTTATTTTCTATTAACTCTGAATTATCAACAGGAAAAAAATCACTACCAAGAGCGATGTCTATAGTTGTACCACTACCTATATTATCTAATAATATTTTTCTTTTATCAACAAACATCGTCTATATCTTTTTGTTTTAATAATGATAAATTAACACACCCACCAGCGATATCTCTTTTACCTAAATCATATTCACCAACAAAATCTGCTAAGTTAACATCTAAAGTTATATTAGGGGTGCCATAATAACTACTTATATCTCCTACACCACCTGTTGTGGCAATATATGACGCATCAGCCACATCTCTAAAACTATAATTTAAAAAGGTTGGGTCCGATAAATAAGATAAAAAATCCTCTTTATCACCTGCTGGGGGAGTTGGTGCTGACGCACCCAAACTAACCTCTTCAGTAACTATGACATATTCACAGGGTGGGTCTTGTCTTTGAAAGAAAAATCTATTATTAATATTGATGTAGTGGGCACCACTTTCAAATGGGTAGTCGACCCCACCACCAGTGGTATCTACTTCACCTATTTCTAATAAACCTCTCCATTTATATACGTTGGGGGCAATTACTGTTGCGTAGTCTGGCACACCAAAAGATTTCTTTAAATTTTCAATCTCTGTTTGACTTGTTATACTATATTGATCAATTAAAGATTGTATATCCACTATTGGGTTTATATAGTTAGCGAATTCCCTTATTTGTATTTTTTTAAATGGTTTATATAGGTACCCCTCTTTTTTATCTTCATAACTACTATTAATAGTATTCAAATGTTCCCTATATAACGTATTAACTCTATGGTGAACCAATTCAAGTCTCTTTTCTATTAATTCATTTTCATTATATTCCACAATGTCACCATCAAATACCTCATCTGATTCATCTATATTCTTATACCAGTCATTTCCAACATAAGATGGGTCACCGAAAGCCCTTATGTTATAATTAATATTTTCATTATTTTCTGTTTCATAACCAGCGGTTATTCTAGTCCAAAACCTTGTACTACCACCTGGATTAGTAGTTATGGTAGGACTCAAACCAGAAATCGCCAGATTCCAATATCGTGAGTTAATAGAGGTTGGGTCCGTATCACTATCATTTTTAATTATAGTAAAATATAACTCACTTAATGGGCGACCCAAATTGTCAGTTAATCCCCGTACATCAACATCTTTTTTAAAATTAAACGAAGCCACCTTATCATTATAATATGATGTACCAAAAGCGGCAGGGTATATATCATAGTCTTTATAATATGCCCCACCTTTATCACCAATAGACGATGTTGTTAACCCACTAAATTCTCTAACATAATAACTAGATGGTTTATTTTGTACTATTCTTTTTATTGTGGAATCACCCGTAATATCGATGTCATTTGGGTCAACATCAATAATAAATGTTCTAAATTTTAAATCATTTGTTTGGTTACCTAATTTAAATACCCTATAAGTTTTTTGACTTAAACTTAGTGTTTGGGATGGTCCAGTGTTATCAAAAAAATCAAGTAAGGATATCTCATCGTTTGTGGAAAGTCCATGGTTAATAGCCGTCTTAAATCCAACGTACTTTCTCCCATTTAAATCAATCACGAATTTTTCAATTACTGGGATACCATCTTTTAAAGTCTTAGAACTATTTCTAATTAAAGAAATATCTTTACTCCTAAAAGGGTAGGTTATTTTAAATAAATAATTAGGTATCCCATCACTATCTAAAATTCGTAACCTATCATATCCAGGGTCAAACGGTATGAATTCACATAGCGCGCTTTTATTATCATTAAATTCTAACGCTGTTTCATCAAGTTCATCATTATAAAACCCTATCCAACCATCAGTTTCGAAAATATCACTACTAAATATTTTTTTACTTACAGGGGGTTGCCCAATTGTTTCATTTTCGGATATTTTTACATTATCATTAAATAGTGGATTAGATATTATGGGTGTCACCTGACCATAGAATCTATAGATAGTACTTTCCTTCCTTTCCTTTTCAAATTGTTCAAACTGACTAACATTTGTGTCAATATCGTTTAATGGAATTGTCTTACTGGTGTTTTCAATATCTATCTGTATCTGACTATTAACATTAACGGAGTTATATGTTCTAGTTTTATTTAATAATATTTTATTTGTTTTTTCCATTTATATATAAATATGTTAAGAACTTACTTGTATACTCCCATTCCAATCAATAACTGCACAACCATCATATAAATTAGGTACTATAAGAGTGATATATAACACGTAACCAGATACATAAGCGAGTGTTAAATCAATATTAAAAATTCCATCACTAGGTCCAAGGTCGTATAGGGTATCCATCTCATAAATTTGATTATTCTGGGTATTTATCATTGTTAACCCCCAAACTGTCGGATCTATTACATTCTGTTGATGATCATAAACTGTTATTGCCCATTGTATTGGTGGTTGATTGGTTCCACCATTCAGTGTTATTGTTATAGGTACTGATGGTGAATAAAGATATAAATAAACAACTTGCTGTACCGGATCTATTAAAGTACAATCCATAAGATATGGGGGGTTTCCATACGGGCTGGTAACAATATTAGGACCATTCACGGATCCAGGTCCACCACCAGTATTACTAATGACAGGTGTAACACCAACTTGAACCTTATCAATTAATGTATCACCCAAACATGTTCTAAACACCGTAAATGGGTTATCTTCTTCATTATTGACATTGGATTTATTCATTATATTTTGGGATACATCATCGTTTGATCCGCCAACACCTTGTAATGTAACAGCGTTTATTTTATCTGCGAAGAATTTACCAACAACTTTATTTAAAGCGGTTTTTCCAGGAACCAACCCAAAGTATAAAAAATATGGTGTTTGAGATCTGTTATGTCTAATACCCTTAACCTCATCACTTCCATTATTAATGTCATCTGTACCATCTGGTTCAAATATTTCATCTGTACCATCTGCCCCTGTTCCAACTTGAGCATTTTCACCAAAATCAATGGTGCCACCACCCGGAACATCTGTAGTGTCGTAGTTTGGGTAGTTTATGAATCCCGATGTTTGGCCTGGTGCCAACCCATAAAAATAATCGGTTTTGTTGTCTATGTGATCATTATCCTTATCTGTATAACCACAACCATCACCAGGTATAAATGAATCACCGTCATTATATTCTGATAGTACATAGTCACCTTCAGGTGTTGTATAAAATAAATTATATCCTTGTGTCAATGTAATCTCAGGGTAAGTATTATATTCGTTATCGAATTCCATTGATCCTGGTCTTGTATGGTGAAAAGATAAATTCTGATTCTGATATCTTCGGTACCCGTTAAACCTTTTACAGAAATATTCTCTTATATCGGTATCATGTTCAAATCTAACAAAACAATTTCCAATTTCAATTCCAATATCATTCTTATCGATAATTTCAACTCCTATTTGTGACTGATTAACTGCTGCGGAAGTGTTCACACAAACAACGGAGATACAACTAAATTCGGCATACGCCCTAAGATTTAATGAACTATCTTTTTTATCATCATAACTTGTTATTGGTTGTATTACAGCGGACTGACCGATAAGATCGGGTACGTTGTTAGCAGTTGCGAATGATTGGGTGATAGGAAAAGGTGCTCCCAATGTGTCCAATTTATATTTCATATCCTCAAAACTAGCCGCAAAGGTTGTTGGTGGTAACTGATCCATTATAAATGGTACATCATCAATATCACAATAAACGCTACTACCGAGTTCTAATATTGTTGTTGGTAATAATAAATTACCCTTATATTCAACCCTATTGAATTTTGAATCACTAACCATCATCCTTGGGGTGTAATATATTTGTTCATCATGCCAAGTAATTAACCCATGTCTTATGGTATGTTCATTATAATTACGAATTGTGACTTCGGTTGTTCTTTTACAAGGTGCAACACCATTACTACCACAATCTGGATCACAATTATCAATACAAAACCCTTTTTGTAAATCACCAGCTTCATATACATCCTCATCTTTTAATGTGACTGTGGTATTGTCCGCATTAGATAAACAATTATCCCATCTATCGGGAACTGGTCCCCCACCTCCAACACAAGGTAATTTAGCATAATTAGGTTCTAAAACATTTAGTAAAGGCGAACCTGGAATGTCTAGATTAGTAGAATCTAAACAATCTAAAGAGGTTTTAAAGAACTCTTTTCGTTCAACCATGTTAGTATTGTCACACGTGTTTTTATGGTGGGAATGTCCACCGATATTAGTCCAAGTACTATTACCGAAACCATCATCAGTTTCTATATATTCTGGTTTTCCATGTTCTGTATTTAATTCTTTTGACTGATCTGTATATACCAGAGACAAGTTAGCACCGTTAAAGGTGGTTGTAAAATCATCCCAAGTTGCAAACTTAATAACACAACTATTAGAGTTTGTATTTACACCATAAAAAGTGAGTTCTTGAGCCGCTAAATTTAAGTTATCTACCTGAGCATCATTATCCTCTGTACCATACCACTTACTCACTCTATTACCTTTTACTTTGGCGGTACAACCATCTACTGTAATAGATGGGTTTACACCAATTACATCTTTTACTTTAATTCTCCATTGGAGGAAGAATGGGTCACCTTGGAAATCATTTGGAACGTCTTTATCGAAACAATCGAAATCACAAAACTTATCCTTTTTTATTTGTCCGAATTTTCTACCCCTTTTCTTTAATTTATATTTTCTTTTAATTAGTGGGAAATAAAGTGAACCCCCCACCCAATCATTATAGAAATCAAATTTTAACATCTTTAAGAAAACCGCCACAGGCTCTAATAAACAACCCACCCAGTCCTTTATAACCTGTGTCTGATAACCCCCACAATTGCGACAACCAAATGGTTTTGCGAATCTTCTATTACAATCTGTGGGTCCGAAGGGGGAAGCAATTAACGTTACCGAATCCTCTTTTCCTTCATCATTACATTTAAGTGGTATTAGTGGTATTTTTAAACAACATGTATAACAACAGTTGTCACCATCTGGTGGTCCATTAGTAATATTTTCGAAGATGATTGTGTCACAAGGATCGGACCCACCACCACCACAACAATTGTGTGTGCTGTCGTCCCGACAAATTTTATCGCAACCTACACATAATATCCCTCCAAATAGACATCTCCAACCAAGTTCAATTTGGAATACCCCCTGTGTGGTACCTAATCCCCCAGTATAAGGTTGATTAGTACCTTCTGTATCAATACATTGACATTTATTACACAACTTTCTTCTATCGGAGGCGGGGAGAGAGTTGTAACCGTTAACACTTGCATAAGCGTAACCGTTACACTCTGCACCAGGAACTGGACCCGCACAACATTTGTCCCTATAACTATTGTTGCAAAAAGTCTGTCCCAATTTCAAACAGTATACTAATTGTATTTGTGTGGGTATCCTAATCTGACATATTTCGGTTATTAACCCATTAATCATCATTGATATACCATTAATAAATCCAATGATAACACCCACAAAGGTTAATAATAAACATATTATAGAATACACTGGGTGTATTGACGTATCAAATCTATTGGACGGAAACTTGTTAACCCCTTCAGCATTTATAATATCTTTTATACCAATGAAACCCCTGGCCTCATCATTACCACCAGCTTTTTGCATTCTACCAATATATTGTTTAACCGTATACACTTTTTTCCATCTAAATGGGTAAAATTCTTCAATGTAGTTATACTGGTTAGTTGTGTCTGCAGAATATTGTGTTCCATCGGTTATGGTAGATAATTGTTCATTAATTGTAAAATCTCCCGAATTTCTTAAATCTTCTTGTGAATACTCACCAAAATTAAAATTGTTATTTGTATTAGGAACTAAGAATTTAGCCCTTTGCCTTAATCTTTTATCTGTATCCGCAGCGTCCATAGATATTCTGAATCTATAATCACCTTCTGTAGCGATACCCGCTATACCATCGGGACTAGGAACTAAATTACCAAACTCATCAGTAACCACCTTTCTAATGTTCATAGGTACCAATAATGACCAATTCCCATTTTCATCTATGGTGTTATTTTTAAAATCAAATTTTTCGATCCCACCACTAACATTTCTTCGGATGGACTCTATTTTTCCACTACCAGTGATAACCTCATTCAATTTACCCATCTTTCTACCGGGTTTACAGTTTTTGTTTAATGAATCTTTTTCGTCATCGCTAAAAATACTACCCATAAAAATGGCGGTGGGGGTAATTTCGTACCCTATGGAGAAGTCTAACCTATTAATACCAAGTGAGCTACCCACACTTAAACTATCACACCAAAATGGTTCTACTGTGATAGGAATGTTTTGTGAAAATATCTGAGCCAAACTATCTAAATTATTACCAGACTTAAATTTAAATCTAGTGTCAAATAACTCTTCACTATACCCTTCTGACATCATTTCATATGGTCTAGACGAAATAAAACCAATATCGCTGACATCACAATCATAATGTAAATAATGTTGACCCAATGGGACACCAAATAATATATAGTCACCAGATTTATTTGTTGTTGTGGTAAACTTATAATACTTTTCATACATTTCTAATGTAGTTGCGTCATCCAGAATTTCTCTTTTCTTGGGAAATGTACCTACGGGGGTGTGATCTAAAGTTTGTTTATTTTTAGGTAATATATTATACCTAATACCATTAATATTCTTTTTATCGGGAAATGGGTCTTCGTATGGGTATAACTTAGATATGACTGGATCACTCAAGTCCACATCTTCCACAGGGACAAATATCGATACTTTAACGTTTGGTACTCCAAATCCATTATTTATATCAACCCTACCCGCTATTACACCATAATCAGAACAGTAATTCTGATATTCATCTATCTGGGAAATTTTTAAACTTAAGATTTCTAAATGATCATAATCTTGATTAAGATCAACATTAACCTTTAAATATCCATTATCCTCACCCGGTGTTGTTCTAATCCTATATGATTTAGACATCTAAGTTTCATTTATTCCTTTTCATTATTGTTTTCGTGAACACTTATATCGCTATAATCTTCATCTGTATCTTCATCTATATCTTCGGTTGTGTCGGGTACTTCTTCATAACCCACATTTTTTTCAAATTGTCTTTTTCTTTTTCTAACTTCTTTATCGTGTCTAAATCTAGCGTACAGTTTAACCCCACCCATAAAGAACCCTGTTACTCTTTTACTTGCCTTTGGTAATGACTTGGGCATAAAGAATGTTAAAAACATTTTACCAATTAATACTATTGTAATTAGTGGTATTGCAATTAACATCACAATAAATGCAACAACTTTAAACATAAAATTACCACTGAAGTCTCCGATTTGAAACGCTTCAGGGATTAAATTTATTGTGTCATCATTCTCTATAACCACATCTGGTCCACCGCCACCACTACCGACATTTTCATAATCTACATTATTCTGATTATTTTGGTTTGACTTTTTTTTATTTTTACATGTTTTACATCCCATAACTCTATTTTTTCTATAAAAGTAATTTATTTTTTTTAAAAGTAATCACTATGAAGTAGAAATTGTGACTTTTATATCCGTATTAGGGTATTTTATTTCAAACATGCTATTCGGTGCCCCAAATAAAGTATATTTACCCAACAAATCTATTTGTCTTTTATCTTCATCTATATATGGTTGAGCAATCTCATTAAGTGAGTACCTGGAATTTTGATTTACTTTATTAAAAACCCTTAAATCTGTTACGTTTAATACCCCACCAACATTATTAATATTTTCTACTAGCTGGGAGAGATAAATATTATCCCCCATATCCCATTTGTTTATATCTAAATATTCTTTAATAGTGGTAATTACATTACTAATAACATCTCCTTTAGGTATTGATTTCTCAATAAATAAGTCAACTTCAAACCCTATGTTAATCACTCTACCATTTTTTATAGTAACATAATCATTTAACATTCTATAATCCGCCAAATATTCTGATATATTTTGTTTTAAAGCTGATGTTGCTTGTGTGGTTAATTTATTGTCAGAATCTAACGCCAATATAGACACATTAACCTTATTCCTTTCTTCCCACACACCAGTTCTAAATGGTACACCGAATCTTCCCGACATTAGTGGTACCCTACTCTGATAATCTTTTATCGTAACACACCTATCTTGTGCGGAAAAGTTATATCTAACTAAATTCCTAATTTCTTCCACAGATGGTGTCTCTTTACCACCTAAAGCGGGAATAGGGTTATTAACGCTAATGCTATCTTTTATAATTCTATTAATATTCTTATCTATACCGTTAACTATTACATTTACCAAACCTAAAGTTGTTAAAGTATTCACACCAATGTTTGATGCTGTTCCACCACCAACTCTATATTTAATAAACATTGTTTGACTTGGTTTTGGTATTTCACCCAAAGATAAATTATTAATTGTTTTACCAATTCTATCTATTTGTCCTCTACAACCAACAAAATCATTTAAATCTGATATGTCAGCATCACCAGCCCCAAATATAATTTTACAGAATCCCTTATCTGTAAATTCTTTTATAAATCTTTTTGGTGCATTTTTCCATTTTCCAACAACAACACCTTCTCTATCTGAAACTTTATTATCGTCCTCAATATAAATTTCTGCCTGAGCTAACGCTGGTACTTCATACCAGTTTAAATCAAAGTTAGCAAAGTCTGTAGGGGTGGGTAGACTTGTAAAGTTTGTACCCTCTTTTGTAACGATATTTTCTATAGATAACACATTACTTTCTGGTAATATAACCTCTAAAAATGGTTTATAGTCTTCGGGATTAATTAATCTTTTATAAATTTTTGTAAATCCATTAACAACAATTTCTCTCTTTTTAATACTATAATTTTGTATAATACCATCAACTATTCGTGGGATTATCTGCCTATTAGGGATACCACCAGTTGTAAATGGTGATGTAAAATCACAGTCCTCTAACAACTCAAATACTTTACCAGCTCCAGTTGCTTGGCCACCTTTTAATATCTTAGGTGCGTACTGAATGTCAAATGTGTCACCATTTACTGGGACATTACTAACCACCCAATCAACTATAGTGATACTTGGTCTCTTACCTGGAACATTTAAACCAAAAGTCCTAGCCAATTCTAATAGAGACGACTTCTCTTGAGCGTAACTTATTTGAGTTTCGTTAAACATTCTATCCGTTTGGAAAGATAACATATCACCAACAGCCGCGTTTAATTCCAATAACATCATACCAACAGACGCATCATTAAAATCTGAAAATATCTCTGGATAATATTGTTGTATGAAACTTATTAATTGTTGCCTTACATCTGCGAAATTTCTAGCATTATAATCAATCTTCTTTGTCGCCATATTTTAAAATGTTAATGTAACAGTATCAGTACTATTAAAAGTCCCATCTGTTACTGTATATGTTAGTTCTACTATTATTAATTCCTCAATAGAATCTTTTTTAAATGTTATGTCATTAATTATTAAATTTGGCATATACCTTTTAATGGTTTGATTCAAATTATCTTTTATTTGTTCGTGAGTAACATCATCATTTGGTTCAAAAATATATTTTTTTAAATCACTGCCGAAATCAGGTAAATATAGTCTTTCACCTTTATTTGTTAATAGTAAATGTAATAAATCTGCCCTAATAGCATCTGCGTCAGTTGCGTTTAAGTTAAAGTAAAACCCTTCGGGGCTATCTTTAAAGGGAAAATCAATATTTATAAACCTTTGTTTTGCCATTTGTATATATAAATATTCTATTATTTATTTTTTG
>Ga0233413_10000053_pt1 | contig 59284 bp, 52 predicted proteins | sample Na_anoxic_6_MG_FD_189019 | JGI IMG/M metagenome (GOLD analysis project Ga0233413, IMG submission 189019) | Seawater microbial communities from Saanich Inlet, British Columbia, Canada - Na_anoxic_6_MG | ecosystem: Environmental > Aquatic > Marine > Inlet | place: Canada: British Columbia...
AAGTTTATAAGAATTTGATAACTGATTAGTATTTACAAATAAAAAAGTTTTAATAATATAGTAGTATGGAAAATAATAGTTTTATAGATCCGAACCATGTACCAGATGAGTATAAGGTTCCTTATGATATAATTGAATTACCCTCTCAAGGGTTGTTATATAAGAATAAAAAATCATCTGTTAAGGTGGAGTATTTAACCGCTTATGATGAAAATATTCTCACAGCACCAAATTTATTAAATAGTGGAAAGGTTTTAGACGTTCTATTAGAAAGAAAAGTTAAAGATTTAGGTTTTGATATAAAAGAATTAATTAGTGGTGATAGAATGGCAATACTTCTATATCTAAGAACCACAGGGTTAGGGAATGAATACCAACAGATGGTATTCGATAGTTCTGGGACTATGGTTCCTTCAACAGTAGATTTAACCACTATAAAAACAAAAAATTTAACCATTAAACCAGATGAGAAAAATGAGTTTGACTACGAACTACCTATATCAAAAAAGAGAGTTAAATTTAGAATACTAACTCAAAAAGATGAGGATGAGATAGAAGAAATCAATAAGAAGTTAATGGAAAAAAATGACAACATTCCCACAACCAACTCTTTAAAACTTGAAAGGTCTATTATGGAAATTGATGGTGAACGAGATAAAATGAAAATTTCACATATTTTAAAAAATTTAAAGATAATGGATGTGAGAAAATTTAATAAATATATTACAGAAATAGAACCAGGATTAGACTTAAATGTTGTCGCCAGGACTCAGGGGGGAGAGTCCGTTAGTACCTTTCTTAGAATTGGGAGGACTTTTTGGAATCCTGACGTATGAGAATTACTATCAGAACCTACTTCACGAAACATTATTCTTAGTTAAAAATGGATTTTCTTATCAAGATGTTATGATAATGGCATCACATGTGAGAAAATACTTTGTAAATTCTTTAGCCCCTAAAGAATAATATAAATAAACGCATATTTATATAGAAAGTATAAATATGAAAAATACTATAAACCACCACAATAAAATTATACAGGATATTAATAAAACTATTTATTATCTTGTAGAACAAAGTGACGAAGAAAGGCGAAGTGATGTGTCAAGTATACGTAGTGATATTCTTGATTTAAGAGACTTACTATATTCAAATGATAAGACAGATATAGGTTTTTCTAAAATACGAATTAGATTTTTTGGTGAATATAAATTAAAATTACCTAAATACGGTATAGAATCTTTTGATAGAACGTTAAAAGGTGAAATGTTTTTTAAGGTATTAGGTAGTGGAGATGGTTTTATTGATATTAGAACTAGTAGTTTTCCCGATTCTTTTAGGATAAGATTATATTATAATACATTAGACGAATATAAAAACCAGAAAGGTGAAGGGTACTTAATATATCGTAGAGGTACACAATATATGGAAGGTGAAGAAACTAAATTACAATTTAAAATTATAAAGAAATCATGAATGTTAAATTATTTTTAAAAGATAGATTAGATAAGCTGAGCGATAAAATGGCAAAAGTGGAAGAAAATATTAAGAAAAAAGAAAAAGATTTTATCAAAAATAATAAAGATAATAAAGATAAAAAATAGTGATATATGGCTTGTGCGGAAGATGTATTCGATGAATCAAACACCAATTGGGGTGAACAGATTAAATGTTTAAGGGAGGAGATTGCAAACCTAAAGGTTGAGATTCAAGGTGCTACGACAGCTCAGGGAAAATTTAATAGTAAATTAGGGTCTTCTTTTAATTTATATAAAAGTATTGGTGCCAGTGTGAATTCTTTGAAACAAGATATGTTCGATTTCACTAAAAGTGCTCAAAGACAATATGATTTAGCAGAAAAAATTGCAGAAAGTTATAAAGAAGCGTCATTAAATATTGGTCTTTCGGTTGGGAGGAGTAAAGATTTTAATAAACAGTTTAAACTTTCGGTGGCAGAGGTTGCGAGATTTGGCGGTGATATTAAAGACGTTCAAGGGATATACGAAGATTTTGCAGAATCATCTGGTAGAGTTAGAATATTAGGTAAAGATGAAGTCTCTAATATATATAAATTATCTAAAGCTGCAAATTTAGCAGGTAGTGAAGCAGCTAGTTTATATGAAACCTTAGATCTAATGGGTGTTTCCAATGCTGATGCGACAGACAGACTAGAACAAGTAATCAAAGACTCTCAAGAAGTTGGATTAAATTCGTCTAAAGTTGTTAAGACATTATCTAATAATATGAATAAAATGCAAACTTATTCATTTTCTAGTGGTGTAAAAGGTATGACTAAGATGGCACAATTGGCGGTTACGATGAGGATGGATGTTAGTGAAATGTTAGGTATGGCAGATAAATTCTACCAACCTGAAGCAGCAATTGAGGCAGCAGCTAATTTACAAATGTTAGGTGGAGATATTGCTGAAGCATTCGGGGATCCTTTTGAGACGATGTATTTAGCTAGAAATAAACCAGAGGAACTTGCAGAAAAAGTAAGCTCGATGGTGGAAAATATGATGACATTCAACGAAGAAACAGGACAATACGATTTCCCTGCAGAAGCTAGAATGCAATTAAAAGCTGCTGGTGATCAATTAGGTATTAACGTTGATAGTATGATTGAGATGACTCGTCAATCTGCTAAAATTAAAGACGTAAAAGAAAAACTATCAATGACAGGAATGTTTAGTGATAAGGAGATGGAAGGTATCTCCAATATGGCTAGAATGGAAGGTGGTGAGTTTAAAGTTGATATGTATGATGAGGAGGGAAATAAATTAACTAAGTCACTAGACGAATTAAATAAAAGTGACGTTAAGATGTTAATGCAAAGTCCACAAGGTGAAGAAGATTACATGGATAAAATGATTGATAACTCTATGACTAGTAACCAGTTATTGGCGGCTATTAATGATTCTTTCCAAAAAACGTTTGTTGGTGGTGTCGACATGTATGAATTATATGAGGAAGGTAGTAAAGAAACTATACAAGCAGTTAGAGAAATGACAGTTGCATCTACTACCGCATCTATTGATATAATGAAAGACACACTTGTTGGTGAAATGTCAACAATGGGGGTGGATTCTATAGGAGCATTGGACAAAAAGATGGCTGAAGCTATTAAAGGTATGACTAGTTTTATTGATGGTGGTGATGGTTTTAATATTGATTCAGAAACTATTGATGTTCAGTCAAACATAACTAATGTTAATAATTCTGGAGATGCTGATGACCCCGTTACCGAAGTAAACTTAACCGAAACCAAAAAACAGAAGTGTTTAGCTAAAACTGGACATGTATGGGATGGAATCAATTGTAAAGACGCATCGGGGCAAATTGTTCCACTGGCAAAGGGTGGTATTGTAACTAAACCAACGAGAGCACTTATTGGTGAGGGTGGTGAAGCAGAAGCTGTTTTCCCATTAAGTAAATTAGATAAATTTATTAATACCACTAACACTTCTTCAGAAATGAAAGTTAGTGGATCCGCAACAATAAATATTAATATTAAATCAGATAACCCTAGTTTGGATATATCAAGTTTAAAGGATACTATTTCAAGAACGGTTACTAAAATGTTTAATAATAGTGGTCAACCAGATGGTGCAAGTATCCCACAAGAGGGGGGGACTAACGTTTTACAAAGTTAATTAAAAAAAAGTTTATTTATCTATTGACTTATTAATTTATATTTCCTATTATTACAAGGACCAGCTTAAATACTTGAAATAGTTAAAAAATAGAATAAAAAAAACTAGAACAAGTATATTAATTATATATATATTTACCTGAAAATTTACTATCTAATATTTATATAATAAGAAATTATTATATATGGCAGGAATATTAGACCATCAAGGAACATTTTATCAATTAGGACCATTCTCTACTGAAGAATTTAGAAAAAGATTATTAGGTAGGAATTTACCAGAACCTGTTAATGAAACATTAACTCAATCTGGATTATCATCTAAATTAGACGATATAGGTAGAATAATAAACGTGCCTATTTTAGGGGTTTCAAGTGAAAACATACCTATTCATTATAATGAAGATGAGAAAATGTTTCCATTAGGTACATTTTTTAGAACAACTCAAAATGTTAATCTTAATAGATTTACACCACAAAATGATGACTATAGAACTTTTGAGTTAACAGTCCCACCAAACTTAGGTTATTCGTTACCTGAAGGTTTTGGTGTAAAAGAAAAAGGTGAGTACCCTATATCTTATATTCCAAATAAATTTGATTTAATCACTAATGGTGATAGAATAGCTGGTCAATTTCCTTTAAATGTGGTAGATTCATATAAATCTTTAAATTTTCAAAAAGAAACTTCATTAGGTTTAATAGGTGGTCAAGAACTTGAAAAGTCTATCATTAATAAAATAGCTCAGATTGAGGATGAAGCTAATGATAATACGCCAGGAACAGGACATATTACACCACCAATAGGAAATGACGGTGGAGTTAATAGTTATGTCAATAGATTAAGGGGTTCAGAACAGTTCTTTAATACATTACCAATAGGTGCTATAGGGTGGAATGAATACAACCAAAGTAATGGTCAATCAAGTGGTGACCAAAAAGAGGGTGTAGAACCAACATTAAGTACTGAATTAAGGGTTAATACCTTATTAGAAAGAACAAGTGTTACACAAGTTACATTTTTATTAGACTTACTTGATCAAAATACATATAAACCTTTATATGAAGATAGGAGATTACAGGGTACATCAGAGGAAGGTACAAACGCCAATTATTATATAGGTACTGAAAAAAGTACTAATAGGGGTGCTACCACACCTAAAACTTTTGATGATTCAGAGTTTAACGGTGCTGCGGATACTGGAGGGTCTGGCGGTATTTTAGATGGTATTCTTGGTGGTAACCAAAAAAGAACAGATGTTAACGAAGAATTCTTTTGGAAAACAGGTGGAGAGAGTAATTTCAATGAGAAAACGTTGTTATATAAAACACAACAATTGGTTAATAATAATGAAACGGAGGTATTCATTAACCAAACAAAAAAATTCTTTAAAGATAAAAAACAAGATAGGTTGATTAGTAGAGGTAATGCTATAAGTCCATTGTCTTTAATTGATGCTGAAGCGAATGGTAATTATTGTAGGGTTTGGACTGTTAGTGATAAATACAATTATTTAAAAGCGATAAGAAACACAGGATTATTTTCTTCACCAACAATAGAACAACCAGGATTTTCTGTAACTGATGGGGACACTTCTTTAAGTGTATTAATGGACAGTGGGTTACCAAAGTACCACCCAACTAAAGCTGATTCTAAAACGACATTAAAAAAATATATGTTATCTATAGAGAATTTAGCTTGGGCAGATAACCTTGCGGATTTACCTTTAAGTGAAATTGGCCCTGGAGATATATTAAGTGGTAACAAAGGTAGAATAATGTGGTTTCCACCGTATGGGTTAACATTTGATGAAAATACTAGTGCAAATTGGACAACTACTGATTTCATAGGTAGAAGTGAACCAATATACACTTATAATAACGCTAAAAGAAGTGGGCAAATATCTTTTAAAGTTGTTGTGGATCACCCAAAAGTGATAAATGGTTATAGAGGTAAAAGTAATGACCTTATAGAAAGGTTCTTTGCTGGGTGTGTAACCCCTAATGATTTCTTAAGTTTTTTAGATAAAAATAGTGATATAAGTCAAATAACTAAGGCTGAAATTGATAAAAAGATAAATGAAATAGAAAAACAAAAAACTAATAATGTTGAAAAACAAAAACAAACTGTAACTATTAATTTCGATAAGGTAGAAACTGGTAACCTTGATACTGATCAAACTAATAAATTAGATAAGTTAGTTAAATTAGCGGTACAACTAGTTGGTACAGAACAAAAAATAAGTATATTAAGTGAAGGGTTTACTGGAAAAGAAGAAGGGTTTAAAGGTAAAGATGATAATATTGACAATTCCCCAGAAAACAACAAAAAACAATCTAAAACTAGAGCTAATAATGTATATGATTCATTATTGGATAAACTTAAATCGAAAGGAATAAAATCTAGTCAGATTAAAAAAAATATTGTAGGTAAAGGTAGTTCACTTTCCACAGATAGTCCTAGTCCAAACAATAGAAGAGTAGATATATCTTTAGAAAACGATTCTTTTAGTGAGGAACCGAAGGACGAATCTTTAGAAGGTTTATCGTATTATCCAGAATTTGCTCAATTGGTAGATAACTTAATTATAGATGAAACAGCTTATTTTGATTTTATTGATGGTAATTATCCTAATTACTTTGCAACGATATCGGAAAAAATAAAATATTTTCAAGCAGGATACCACTCAACAACGCCTGAAGGGTTAAATACTAGGTTAACATTTTTAAACCAATGTATGAGACAGGGACCAAGTATTAACAATAAAGGTGATAAAATTCAAACACAGAATTTATCATTTGGTAGACCACCTATATGTATATTAAGAATAGGTGATTTTTTCCATACAAAAGTAGTTATTAATAGTTTAAGTATAAATTATGACGACGGTGGAATTAAATGGGATTTGAATCCAGAAGGTATAGGTGTACAACCAATGATTGCAAACGTATCGTTAAGTGTAGATTTAATTGGTGGACAATCTTTAGTTGGTCCAATTAATAGATTACAAAACGCAGTTTCCTTTAATTATTACGCCAACACACAAATGTATGACCCTAGAGCAGATAAAATAGATAAATCCACAGGTGAAATTGTTTCAGGAATAAAATTGGGGGAATTAAAAGATAAAGGTGGTGTCGATTTAGATAAATTAACAGAATCATTAAAAACTGAGGGTATAGTCAAAGAGGAGTTAGACTCTGAAAATACTGGTGACAGTACAAATGTGGATGATGACAACGGAGTAAAGATAGAGGCTAAAAATACGGAAGTTGTAATAACTTCAACAGGTGATTCAAAAGTTATTATAAGTGTTCAAGATAAAAATGGGTTTAATGATATTATAAACACTACAAATACTGAATCCGATGTTGCGACACCATACGATATTACCTCCTCCCTAACATCATTCGCAGAAAACGAAGCGACTATAGAAAACTTACAATCTGAAAATAATGATGATCAAATATCACTTACAAGTCTTCAATCAGAGATTCAAAATGGGCTCACAGGTGGTACAGTAACAAATGTAAGTACCGCAATAACACAAATAAAAGAATTAGAAACAAATATCCAAAATCGAACAGAAGAAATAAAAGAATTAGAAGGTGAAAGTAATAAAGTAAAAGTAGTTGCTTATTTATTAGACAATGAATCAGGAAGTAAAAAGACAAAAGAGTTTACTTACGGAGAAAATGGATTAACTTAATTAAATAATATTATGGGAAAACAGTATTACGATAGATATCAAGATTTTAAGGTAGATGGTAAATATCTACCACTACCTTTTATAAAAATAAATTTTAAACCTTCTGATAAGTCGGTGGTATATTTTGCACAAAGAACAAGGTTAGATAAATTAAGTCAAAGTTATTATGACAACCCTTATTATGGGTGGTTAATTTTATTAGCTAACCCAAAGTACGGGGGTGTAGAAGAGAATATTCCAGATAACGAGATTATAAGAATACCTTTCCCACTAAAAGATAGTATACAACAATACATTGCAGAAGTTAATAACTATAAAATTTTATATGGTAATAATTAATATTTTATGGAACCAAAAGTAAAAGAAGTTGGTAAATTATTTATAGTTGACCCAAACCCACCAGGTGCAAAGGGGTTAGAACAAATACCACCAGAAGATTTATTTATCTATGTAAAATTCACTGCAACACCTAGAAGTAGACTGACATTTGATGGTATTAACTCTAATGGGCAAACAGAAGCTTTTAATGGTGGTGTACAAGACGAAATAAATTTTATCTCCTCAGAAATTAGATATAGTCCTGATGGAAAATTAGACCCACAACAACAAGAAACATTCGCAACTACAAATTGGACAGGTATTGGTGGTGAATCTAGTAGTGGTGGTGTATTAGAAGGTTTCGGTATAAAATCTATAGATATTAAATATAACGCTAGTTTAGTACCTGTAGTAGATATTACGTTTACAGATGTTAGGGGTGCAGGTTTATTTGATACTATTAAAGATAATGATAGACAATCACCCTATAGTATCTTTTTTAAGATGCCATACCCTATATTTAAGTTATCAGTAAAAGGGTATTTCGGACAATCAGTTGAGTATTGTTTACATATGGTTAATTGGAACTCTAACTTCGATGGTAGTACAGGTAATTTTGATATTACAGCTAATTTTTTAGGTTTCCAACAAGCTTTTTTAAATGATATGAATATAGGTAATATCATTGCTAATGTTAATACAGTAGAAGGTAGAAGAGAATTAGATGATGATAATTTAAATTGGACATATAAAGACGACAAAGGTAATGATTTCACCATATCTGAAAATATACGAAAGATAGATGATTTCTTTCTTAAAATAAGTAAATTACAAATAGATGCTGAAGTTTTGAAATCAGATAATAAGGGGTTCGATGAATTAAAAGATTTAAATGGTCAATTAAAACTCTTAAAACAAATCCAAAGTTTTATTGGTGGACCAATAGCAAAAGATTCAACGGATAGTACAGACAAAGGATATTTAAAACAAAAAAATAGCCCAACAATTCTAGGGGGTTCATCGATTCAAGATACTATATTAATTAATAATAGTAACTATTTAGTTATAAGGGATTATTTAATTATAAATTCTATCAATGTATCAGCATATAAAAATTATGTAACAACACTAACTGGAGTAATAAATGATTATAAAGATTATGTTTCAAACGAAGGGTTAACTAATAATAATAAAGATTTTACTAAACAATTTGAAGAATCATTTAGTACCACAGACGATCCTTTGTTTTATGTTTCTTTAACAACAAAAAATGGAAAGTCAATCTTACCACAGAAACTTTCTACTATATTAGATAGTATGGGAAATATTTCACTACCAATTAGTTTAACAAATGATTATGAAGGTAGTGATAATAACACTAATTTTGATGTTATTACTTATAATAAGGAAAAAAATACTAATGCTTTTTATAAAACTACATTATCGGGAGATACAAATGTTTTCGTAGTCGATTTCCGTAAACAAAGGGCTTTACTACAAAACCTTATAACAACTGTTATAGATGATGTTAAAACAAAAACAGAGTCTGTAACAAAAGAGTTAAATGATGCGTTAACTACAAAATTCAAAACGGATAATGGGTTCAAACCTACCATAGAAAATTGTTTTAGAATATTATCAAACAATACACAAGCCCTAACATCAACAATATATGAGATAACTAAGGCAGCTCAAAAACAAACTGCTAATTCTAGAAATGATATTTTGTCTAACTATAGTACAGACATACCGAGTTCCATAAAAACTAGTGTGGCTTGGCCTTCTGTATATAATATAGATGGGGATAATCAGGAAACTGAAATATACATTGGTGAAATAAATGGTACTAAAGGTGTGTTTCCCGAAAGGGATTATGTTGATGAGATATATAATGCTTTTGTTGCAAAACAAAGAAGTTTTAAAAATATCACTAAAGCTAGTAATACTGATAGAGGTTTAGATACTGATAATTGGTTTCCAATCAACCCTTTAGACTACAAAATAAATCCATTTTCAAGATTAAATGCTACAGAACCAGAAAGAGATATTTTAGAAATATTAGCTAATAGATTCATTTTAAGGTCTGCAGTTTTAAAAAATTATTCACTTTTTGATAAGACGACAGGGTTACCTACTTTCGATAAATATGTAAAACTTGATGGTATTAATGCAAATCTTACGATATTTAATCCAGATGTTAGAAATGTTATAGTAGAAAAATTAAAAAACCCAAATGTACTTTATGATGAGTTAAAAAATACAAAATTTTTTAAAGATAACATCACTGAAGACTCGGGTACTTTAACAATAATATCAGCACAAACAATGAGTAAAGTTCCTATCGGTGGTTTAAAAGATGGTAATGTAGAGTATATTCAATTTGATAATGATAATATAATCCAAAATAGTAAATCACTATGGAAAAATATAAAAAACGATCCTGCCTATATAAATATTACTAAAACCGAAAATAATCCTTTGGTTAAAGATTTAAAGGATAAAACTTTTTTACTTCAAGAGTATAAATGGAATAATTTAAATACTAGTATTTTATATAATGTTTGGGATGAAACGGTATCAAAAAAACTATACGACACCCATAATAAAAATCAATCGACTCTTAGTATTACTGAGATAACAGATGTGAATATTTCTGCAAATACATCAGTCGATAAAGGAATATATTTAAATAAAACTAATTTTATTACACCATCGGATAACGAGATACAATTCTCAGGACGTATGACAGATAGTGTCTTATATAATAGTCAAACATCTATATACGCTAAAGGTTTATTACTATTATCTACAATACCTTTCAAACCGTTTAAAGAAGCTGTTTTAGATGATGTTTTTGGTGGTAACTATAAAGGTGCTAGAATATTAACCTTACCGATATATTATATATATCTTATAGGGGGGTATCTTTGGAGACAGAAAGACGATGATTTACTTTTTGATGGCATTAATGATATTTTTAACACCCCAAAAGAACAATATTTAACAAAGTTAGGTTATTTAGCTACTACTACTAAAGAGCCAATTCAAATAGAGACTGAATTACTAAATTTACCTTCATCTACTAAGGAAACCCTAATTAAAAAATTTAAAGATTGGGTTAATGGTTCAGGTGTAAGAGAAAATGGAAGTGGACAGTTTGAAGTTGCAATGGATTTATATTACGATGAAGATCCAAACACATCACTCAATTATGAAAAGTATTTAAAGGCAGCATTATCAAAATCTACTAATATGATAATTTTCGCACCTTCTATATTTGATGATACAAAACCGTTACCTGATAAATTAGTAGTTTCTAAATCTGATGTTATGTCGTACATAACTACTTTTAAGAGTAGTTTTACTAATACAAATGAAGAAAACCAAACAGGTGAAAATAATTCAGAAGACGATGAAGATGAAAATTTTAAAATTAAACTATCGATTTATAATTATTTTAAAAACATCAATGATAAATGGGTATCAGACACTAAAAAATCATTTAGTGTTTGTGGTGATAATTCTACAGATACCAGCGGTAAAAATTTAATTGATTATTTTAAATTTATTGATAGGGGTTGGAGAGATATAGGTAATGAAGCAGTTTTTAACTTAAATAGTTTTCTTAATTTGGGTAATGAATTTAAAACTAGTGTTTATTTATTTATGTCAAAATTATTAAGGGATAGTAATTTTTTATTTCAGATACTACCCACATATGTAGATTTCCAATCGGCAGAAGAAGTGGCTAAAATATTTAAACCTGTAACAACATTAGAAAATAATACATCTAGTGGTCCAATATATGCATGTATATATGTTGGTGGTGCTTCTAGGGTGTTAGATATACAAGAAAGAGATTACGGATTTAAAAATGATTCCTTTTCATTTCCAGACCCAAATACTGATGGTGTAAGTGACACCCCATCAGATTTTTTGGGTAATGAAAAAGTAATTACAAATGGGGAACAAGTACCAAAAAAGAATAACTCTCAAGTGGCGTTTAGAGTAGCCTTTGGTGCAGAGAACCAATCAATTTTTAAAAATGTTTCCTTAAATCAACAAGAACACAAAGAGACGGGTGAGTATTTTAAAGCGTTATCAGATTTAGTGGACAAAAGAGGTGGAACCCAAAAGTCATATCAAGGTACTGATTTATATAAATTATTTAATACGAGGTCATACACATGTAAAGTAGATGCTTTAGGTTGTATGAATATACAACCATTAATGTATTTTGATTTACAAAATGTACCCTTTTTTAAGGGGGCATATTTAATTACTAGTGTAAACCATAGTATTACCCCTAACCATATGACAACTAATTTTCAGGGGGTAAGGCAGTCAAAATTTATTGCTCCACCACCAACAGAAATAACTGCAGACTTAAAATTAAATTTAAAAGAATCTACTGATGTGTCAAACATATTTAATTTTAATAATTTAAATAAAGATGCCAATAAATATGTTATTGGTGTGGAAACACCAGATGGGGATTTTGATTTCAATAAGTTTAGTGTTACTAATTTTGTTAACAAATTTAAAGTACCTGTATCTGCAGCGACAGCGACTAATTTAAAATTGTTTCAAAATTTATGTGAAACTAATGGTATAAAATCAAATAAACAAGTTTGTATGTTTTTATCTAATATATTAACTGTTTCTAATAACATGATAAACCTTATTAAACCTAATACAATAGACGTAACTGATGATAAATATCAAGTAGGGGTATTTGAAGATGGTACTATATATTCAGGAGAAACAAGACATTATGGTACTAACCCACCACCACCATCTAGCCCATTTTACGACACATATAAAGACACTACTATAGACTCTATATCTGCTATCACACCAACGTTTACATCTACTACTATCAACGAAGACACAGTTGTTATTGATATTAATCAAGATAGTGAAGTCGGTGTAGGTAATTCATTCATTGGGGATAAATGGTTATTTAGACCTAGAGGGTATCTATATGTTAAGGGTAGACAAGAATATTTTGACTACAAAAGTACAAAACCTCAATTCACTACACCATGGTTATTATCTAAAAACCCTAAAACCGCATTTGGTATTGCAGTAGACGTTTGGAAAAATAAAAGACAAAAAGGTGAAGTAGGTTCATCAAAAACCAAAACTGCTTTTGAAATCTGTCAAGAGGGTCAAGGTGGTGCGAATATCTACACTAGAACATTCACCATTGTAGGAAACGATAAAAATATCGACTTATACTTCCAAAATTTTGAAAATGTGTTATTAGCTTTTAATCTTAAAAAAGATTTTCAGTTAGATTAATTGTTTTTTAAAAAAAATTCACTATATTTGTAATTATGTACGTTGGAAATATAGTGACAAAATCTAAATTAGTTGAAGAAAATTTTAACATTGTAAATAACTTTGATGAAATAGATAATGATTTACCCACACTAATTATAGGTTGGGAGAGAGTTAAAAATCAAGTAGATGGGATATCAATAATACATAAAAAAATTAACCATAGATTATATTGGACATTTACAACTAAAGAACGTAAAGTTGACTATGAAGTTGATTTAGAGAAATTCAAAGAATTATGTTTTAACCAATTCGGTGATAATATACCGTATGTTTATTTGGATTTAATTCATGGGAAACAAAAGATTAACATAAAAATAGTAAAAAAAATTCTATCATTAAAAAAACCTGTAATATATTTTAGTGGTAAAGGTATGGTTTATATATATGATGAAAACATCATTTTTGGTGTCGATTTAAGTATTATTGAATATACTAACCTTAATAAAGAAAAGATTATAAATAAAATAAAAAACATTGGAGATAATGTTTTAGTATCCGATGAGATATTTAATAAATGTAAGGATTTATTATACAAAATAAAATTTAAGAATAAATTAATCCCTTACATTTATAAAAATGGAGAATACAACTAAGAGTGTAACACTATCATCATTTGTTTATGTCGATAAAGTTGATAGTTTTAAAAAGTACTTACTTAATAAGTTTGGTATAACGGAAGATAAGATATTCCAGTATAGTTACGATGAAAAGGATAAAATAATAATGACTTTCATTGTTCATCTTAATCAAGATGAAAAAGTAGATATCAGATCATTCTATCCCCCTACGATAATAGTTCACAAAAAAGGTGAATGTTTTTATACTATAAACGCATTAAATTTACTTATAGAAAAAATTAGTGGATCAGATATTGGTAATTTAAATTATAAAGATTTTAAAATAGATTGGGACGATTATCAGAACCGAATAATTCTTGTAAAACATAAAGAATTAAAAATAATGTCTATAAAACGAGAGTTTTCTTAAAATTTTTATATTTATAACTAAAGAATTGTTATGGATAAAACTGAAAATACAAAAGAAAAAGAAAACCTAAAGAATGGTTTGGATACTTTTTTGGGTGAAACAGCCGAAAAAGAATGTGTTGGTGAAGAATGTCTAATTAATGACGGTAAAGAAATTGTTGAAAGAGTAGATAAAGTTTACAAAACAAATGACGGTAGACAATTATTAATGTAAAAGAAATGAATAAGAAAAAATTAATATCTGAAGAATTAAAAAGACACTTACAATTATTGGAGTATACTTTTTATGTACCTGAAGAAACTAAAGAAGAAGATGATGAAGAATTATTGTTCGATGGTATACTAAATGAACAAGACCCAGAAGAGGGCGCTGCTGAGGATCCATTTGCTAGTGACACACCAGAGGGTGACGTTACAGATACGGTAGCGGATCCATTTGCTAGTGACACACCAGAGGGTGACGTTGGGGTTGATGATAGTTTATCTACAACAGAAGAAGACCCATTCGCAGATCAAGGAGAAGGTATCGAAGTAGAAGATGAATTTGCTTCAGAAGATATGGGTGACGAAGAAACTGTTGAAGTGGATGTTACCGATATAGTTGATAAAACAGAGGAGACTAAAACATCTGTAGATGGTATAAACACTAAAATGGATGACCTCTTATCAAAACTATCAGACTTAGAATCACAAATAGGTGGTATGGATCAAGTTATTAGTAAGATAGATGGTTTAGAAAAAGAAATAGAAAAAAGAAACCCTACACCTGTAGAAAGGTTAGAAATGAGATCGATGAATTCATTTCCATATAGTGTTAAACTAACAGATTTTTGGGATGAACAAGAAGGTTATGACGCTACAGAAGAAGAAACTGAATATACTTTAACACAAAGTGATGTTGATAATTTTGATCAAAAAGAAATCAGATCATCATTCAACCCAAAAGACGAAGAAGGCGAGGAATAGTAATTATGAAAATATCTTTAACAGAGGAAATTGATAAAATTAAAAGACTTTATACCTTTCAGAAAGGTGATACTCTATTAGTAGAGCAGGTACCTAAAACAAATTTACCAGGACCAAATTATTATGAAATACAATCGTTTTTAGAGAAAAAAACGGATATGGATACAGGTGAACCAGGTTTTGGTGACGAAACATCCAAAGCATTAGGTTTTTATTTATTTGGTGATAAAAATAATGTAACTGATAAAAAAGGTATTAGTGAATTATTAACATCTATGGGATATGACACAGGGGGTGAAGAATTCGGAGAAGATTATGCCTTTGCTGTTTCAGATATCATACGTCAAGTAGAGACAAATTCTATGGACGTAAATAAATTACTAAAAAATAGTGCATCTAGAAAAATTATTGGTGGTATGATTAATCAATCACTAAGTAAACTTTTACCATTTACTGAAAAATTTAAATTAGGAAAAGTAATAGAAACAACACCACCAAAAGATATAGGTAATGGGATTGTATCTAAAAATTGGTTCAAAATAAGGGATATAGATATGTCGTACACTATAAATCAAATAAATATTACAAACTATAATGATAAAGAACAAACACTTAAAGGGTTTGTTATCGGTAAAGCTAATATAGGTGGTATCTTAAAATTAGATTTAACTGGTTCGGTAGTGTTAGGTATGGAAATTACTGATAATAGGTATATGGGTATTACATTAAAATCTATATCTTTACAAACACCTTATAAATTCATTGATAGTGTGGTAGATATAGGATACCAATTAAAAAGAAATCAAATTAGATTGTTATATGCAATAAATTTAATGCCCGATATAGGAGTTTTTGGTATTGGTGAAGGTCATACAGAATTTGGACCATATTATTATAATACACCATTACAAGAAATATTAATTAAATATATTAAAATTCCTACTATAGATATAGGGACAAATAAAAATCAAATTATATTTAGACCAACAGTTCCAAAGAAAAAACAAACAGGTTCAAAATTCAAACCTATTCGAAGGTCCACAACCAACCCAATTCAAAATAAATTAAATAAAAAATAATCATATTGCTTATTGACTTTTTAATGTTTTGTTAGTATTATTGTCTAATAAACATTTAAAAATTTTAAAAATGAGTAAAAAATTAGACGCAATTCTTTCACAATATGAAAAAAATAGTGAGAGTAAAACAAAAACCAAAATTTCTTCAGAAGATAGACTTAAAAAGTACTTTACAGAAAAATTACAGAAAGGTGTAAAATCCGAAAATAAAACTTTTAGGATATTACCTGGAAAAGGTGAGGAATCACCATTTACAGAAGCATATTTCCACGAAAAAGAGTTAAACGGTACATACCCTAAAACTTATTGTCCTAAACTTAATGATGGTGAACATTGTCCACTATGTGAAGCTAGAAGTGCACTACTGGAAGATGGTTCAGAAAAAGCTAAAGAATTGGCTAAAGGATTAAATCCACGTAAATGGTATGTTGTAAAAGGTATTGATAGAGACAAAGAAGATGATGGTGTTAAGTTTTGGAGATTTAAACATAAGTGGACTGGTGATGGTGTGATGGATAAATTGATACCACTTTTTAAATTAAAAGGTGATATAACAGATCCAAGAGAAGGTAGAGATATCGTAATTGTTGCTGGAAGAAACGATAAAAATCATTCTGTTGTTAATTCGATTATGTGTGATGACGTTACAATCTTAACTAGTGAAACTGAAAAGGCTAATGATTGGATGGGTAATGATGAAACATATAAAGATGTTTACGCTAAAAAGTCAATTGAGTATCTAGAAATCATTGCTACGAATAAAACACCTATTTGGGATTCGGAACAAAAGATTTATGTTGCTGAAGAAGACAAAGAAGAGGCTGAATCCGCTTCATTAGAAAAAGAGATTTCATTTATGTCAAACACCTCAGAAAATTCTGGAAAAGAAGATGTATTAGTTACAGATTTAACTTCTAATGATTCTGATGATGAAGAACTACCATTTTAATATATTAAATATATGGCTAAGACACCTTTAAAAAAGAAAACTTCTGATTTTTCTTCTATAAGAAAAAAGTTTTCCTCCGCTGAGAGGTACAAAGAACAAAAGTACTTTGATTTAGGGGAAGCATTTCAGAAGGCTACAGGTATACCTGGACCCGCTATGGGTCAAATCAATATGATGTTAGGTCATTCAGACACTGGGAAAACTACCGCACTTATACAAGCTGCGGTAGATGCTCAGAAAAAGGGTATTTTACCTATATTCATTATCACTGAACAAAAATTTAGTTTTGAACACGCCAAACAAATGGGGTTAAAAACTGAATACGTTGAGGAAATAGATGAAACAACTGGTGAAGTCACTGGTTATTGGGATGGATTTCTATTATATAAGTTAGGGTTTGACTACATTGAACAAGCTTTTGAATATGTAACGGAAGTTTTAGATGGACAAAAGAACGGAGAGTTACCTCACGATATATTATTTTGTTGGGACTCTATAGGTACTATACCTTGTAAAATGAGTTTTGATGGAAAAGGTGGTAATCAACATACTGCTCGAACTATTTCAGAAAAATGGGGAATGGGTATGGCTCAAAGAATTACATCCTCAAGAAAAGAATCATCCCCATATACTAATACGATGATTTTCGTAAACCAACCTTGGGTAGATTTACCAGATAATCCATTTGGACAACCAAGGATACAACCAAAAGGTGGACAATCAATATACTTATCTTGTGCGTTAGTGTTCTTATTTGGTAATCAGAAAAGTGCTGGAATATCTAAATTATCTGCTACCAATAAAGGTAGAAAAGTTAATTTTGCTATTAGAACTAAAGTAGGTATCCATAAAAACCATATGAACGGGTTAGGGTACGCTGATTGTAAAATATTGGCTACTACACATGGTTTTATTGAAGATGATAAAAAATACATTGACAATTACAAAGACAGTCAAAAGGCTTATTGGTCTGAGATATTCGAAAATGTAGGAGATGATGTATTAGATTTTGAAATTGTAGCTGATAGTGAATATATTGAGGCTCCAGTAGATTATTCTGATGATTGATTGTTTAACCCTATATCAGATGTCAGTTGAAAGTACCAAATAGAAAAAAAACCTACACACACACTTTATTAGTTGATGGGGATTCATTGTTAAAAACCGCTTATTTTGGGGCTAAAGATCTTTATTATAAAGATACCCATATAGGTGGTATTTTTCAATTCCTTACTATGTTAAGAAAAGTAATTAAAGAGTATAGGTTTGATAGGGTATATGTCTTCTGGGATGGTAGATTTAGTGGAAGACTAAGGTATGACATATACAACGAATATAAGTCTAACAGGGATAAAGATTTTTATAATGAAACACCTCCCTCTGATCCTGACTTATATATTCAAAAAGAAAGGGTAATGTCTTACTGTGAAGAATTATTCATCAGACAATATAAAGATGAAATAGTTGAAGCTGACGATTCAATAGCTTATTACGTAACCAAACTAAAAGAAGATGAAAAAGTTGTTATCATATCTAATGATAGGGACTTGTGTCAATTAATAGATGATAGAGTAGGTGTGTACGTTATAAACCTAAGAACTATTGTTACGAAAGACAATTACTTAAGACATTTTAATCATCACCCAACAAACCTTAAACTAATTAAAATGATTTCTGGAGATGTTAGTGATAATATAAAGGGGATACAAGGTGTAAGTGAAAAGACATTGAAAAAGTATTTTCCTGAAATAGTTGAAAAAACTTTGACATTGGAGAATATAATTAGTAAAATTGAAACAATACAAACAGAAAGAAAAAATAGATTGAAGACATTGGATAATATAATAAATAAAGTTACCGTTGGTGTACAAGGTAAAGATATTTATGACATTAATGAAAAGATAATCAATCTTAAAAAACCATTGTTAACAGAGTCTTCAAAAGGAGAGTTAGATTACTTATTTGGAACTACTATTGATCCAGAAGATAGAGAGACTAAGAATGTAATCAATATGATGATAGAAGATGGTGTGATGATGGCGTTACCAGGAGGGAGAGATGGGTATATAAACTTTTTACAACCATTCCTAAGAATTATTAAAAAAGAAAAAAATTATTATTTAAAAACAAAAACAGAGAAAGATGAAAAAAGTGTATAAAACATTTCCGTATGAATTTTTATTCCTAATAAACGGAAACCCAATTGTAGGTAGGAATTTCCCTATATACAATTTTAATAAAGACTCCTTTAATTCAATAGAGTTGAAAGAATTAGTAGATGATTGTGTTGATATCCTTAAGTTACATTTTAAAAATAAAACATATGATTATATGTACAAATATTATAACCCATATTTTTACAGTACTGCTGAGGAGAATGTGTCTACTGATGTTGAGGTAAAAGACATTTACGAAGAAGAAGATTTTTTCACTTTTCAGATTTTACATAATAAAAAAATTGTAGTAGAAAAGATTTTTACTGGTAATGACTATCCACCACAAGTAAGATACGATGTGGACATAAGAAAAATTCTTCCTAAAATCATTGATCAAGTTCAACAGGGGTTGAATCAGAAAAATTATACAAAAGAATATGGGAATTATAAGTTAGACCGTATATTTATTAAGAAGTAAACTAAAAAGAGTTATGGATAAAAAAGAAGTTAAGAATTTAGGTTATTTAGGGTATAGTTTTCAGACTAAGTTAGTTAAACAAATGGTTGAGGACACTAAGTTTTCAGAGAGTATAATAGATTTAGTTTCCCCTAATTATTTTGACAACGAGTATATAAGATTAATTATTGCTAGTGTTAAAGATTATAAGGATAATTATGAAACTATCCCTACATACGATACCATAAATCAAATTATTAAGGCTGAAGTTCGAAGAGATATTGCTAGAGAGTCAGCTTTAGAAATGGTTAAAGAAATTCAAAATTCTGATAGTAAAGATTGTTTACATACACAAGAAGTTGCCATTAAGTTCTGCAAACAACAAGAACTTAAGAAGGCTAATCAAAAGATTCAAAAGATATTAGATACTGGAGATTTTGATAGATATGAAGAGTGTGAGGAAATATTAAAACAAGCTTTAACTATTGGTGATGTCACTGACAATGGTATAGATGTGTTTCATGCTATAGAAGATGTGTTAAGTGATGATTTCAGATCCCCAATTCAAACTGGTATAGTAGGATTAGACAACCTTATGGATGGTGGGTTAGCTAAAGGTGAGTTAGGTGTTATATTAGCACCCTTTGGTGTGGGTAAAACAACATTAGTCACTAGAATGGCTAATACTGCTTATAATTTAGGATACAACGTAGTTCAAATATTCTTTGAAGATAACCCAAAAGTTATACAGAGAAAACATTTAACATGTTGGACTGAAATACCTTTAAGTAATTTAACAGAAAACAAAGAAGAAGTTAAAAAGATATTACCGACTCTTAAGAGTAAAAATGGTAATCTTATTCTAAAGAAAATGGCTAGTGATGGTACCACAATACCTCAGATTAAACAATATCTAAGGAAATTAACATCTAATGGTATGAAACCAGATGTCGTATTTGTGGATTATATTGATTGTATCGCCCCTACCAAACAATTTAAAGATGAGTGGACAGGTGAAGGTAATGTTATGAGACAATTCGAAACTATGATATCTGAATTGGATATTGTTGGTTGGACTGCGATACAGGGGAATAGAAGTTCTATTGGTGCTAATGTAGTACAAGCGGATATGATTGGTGGGTCAATTAAAAAGGGACAAATCGGACATTTTATTGTTTCAATAGCCAAAACTTTAGAACAAAAAGAAGAAGGTAGAGCAACTATGGCGATTCTTAAATCTAGATTCGGTAAAGATGGGGTTATATTTGAAGATATTTTATTTGATAATGGAACACTTGTAATTGACACCAATGATTCTAGTGACGTATCTTTCTTAGACTTTGAAAAAGGTAGTAAGAAAAAAGATGCAAACTTTATAACGGACGTTATAAATAAAAAAAGAGAAAGTTTAGGGGGGTAACTAATAAAGTTATCTAATTTAAACAATGTGTGACTATATTGTTAAGGGAATGCTAACCCTTAAATTTAAAATAATTAAAATTAAATAATAAGAATAAGAAGATGAATATATCAAATAAAATACTATCAGAAATTACAGTGTATATGAAATATGCTAAGTATGTTCCAGAATTAAATAGAAGAGAAACTTGGGATGAATTAGTTACAAGAAATAAAAATATGCATATTAAAAAGTATCCAGAATTAAAAGGGGAAATAGAAGAGAAGTATAAATTAGTACACGATAAAAAAGTTTTACCATCGATGAGGTCGATGCAATTTGCTGGTAAGTCTATTGAGATATCACCAAACAGAGTTTATAATTGTGCGTTTTTACCTATTGACGCAGTTGAATCCTTTAGTGAAACAATGTTTTTACTTTTAGGTGGTACAGGTGTGGGGTACTCAGTCCAAAAACATCATGTGGAAAAATTACAACCAATTAATAAACCATATACTAAAAGAAAAAGAAGATTCTTAATTGGAGACTCTATCGAAGGTTGGGCAGATTCTATTAAAGTATTAATGAAGTCATATATTGGTGATAAAAGAAGTTCTACTATAGAATTTGATTTTTCCGATATTAGAGCAAAGGGTGCTAGATTAGTCACTTCTGGTGGTAAAGCACCAGGACCTCAACCACTAAAAGAATGTATTGTTAAGATAACAGGTATTTTAGAAAATAAATCTGATGGTGAAAAATTAACTACACTTGAAACACATGACATTGTGTGTCATATTGCAGATGCAGTGTTAGCTGGTGGTATTCGTAGGGCAGCTTTAATTTCATTATTTAGTGCAGATGATGATGAAATGATTTCTTGTAAATCAGGTAACTGGTGGGAAACTAATCCACAAAGAGGTAGATCAAATAATTCAGCAGTTCTCATTAGACATAAAATTACTAAACAATTTTTTATGGAGTTGTGGAAAAGAATTGAATTGTCTGGTGCTGGTGAACCAGGAATTTATTTATCTAATGATAAAGAATGGGGAACTAATCCTTGTTGTGAGATTGCCTTAAGACCATTCCAATTCTGTAATCTATGTGAAGTTAACGTTTCAAATATAGAATCACAAGAAGACCTAAACGAAAGAGTTAAAGCTGCAGCATTCATAGGAACGTTACAAGCGGGTTATACGGACTTTCATTATCTTAGGGAGATATGGCAAGAAACCACAGAGAAAGACGCTCTAATAGGTGTTTCTATGACAGGAATAGGTAGTGGAGTTGTGTTAGGTTATGACTTAGAAAAATCTGCAGATATTGTAAAAAGAGAAAATAGTAAAGTTGCTAAACTTATTGGTATTAATAAATCTGCTAGGTGTACTACAGTGAAACCTGCTGGGACAACATCTCTAACTTTAGGTACATCATCAGGAATACATGCTTGGCACAATGATTATTATATTAGAAGAATTAGAGTAGGTAAAAACGAATCAATATATAAATATTTAATTGTTAATCATCCAGAATTGTTAGAAGATGATTTCTTCCGATCACATGATACTGCAATTATTACCATACCACAAAAAGCACCAAAGGGTTCTATATTAAGAACTGAATCACCTTTCGACCTTTTAGAAAGGGTTAAGAAAGTGGCAACAGAATGGGTAAAAAGTGGACACAGAAATGGTTCTAACACTCACAATGTTTCTGCTACTATATCACTTAAAGAAGAAGATTGGGGGTTAGCTGGTGAATGGATGTGGACAAACAAAGAACATTATAATGGTTTGTCTGTATTACCTTATAATGGTGGTACATATACACAAGCCCCTTTTGAGGACATCACTGAAGATACCTATAATGAAATGTTAAAACATTTAAATAACATTGATTTGTCTCTAATTGTAGAAGAAACTGACGAAACTGATTTAAGTGGTGAGTTAGCTTGTGCAGGTGGAGCTTGTGAAATTAACTAAAATGAATAACACGTCAAAAGATTGGATATTTGATTTGTATGTGAAGGAGTTTATTAAACCTAAACTCCTTCCTACAGATTTTTACTATGGTGATGATGGTAATATGGTTATGACAGAATCTTATCACCATAGAAGAGGTAGTTGTTGTGGTAATGGTTGTTTACATTGTCCCTACACACCAAAACACCAATTTGGTAGTACAGAAATAAAATAAAAATATTAATAATTGACTTTTTTTATTTATATATATATTTATTAATAAATAAGATTATTTAAAAAAATATTAAAATGAGAATTAAGAAGAACGGAAAAGTGATTAATTTAACTGAATCAGATGTTAAAAGAATCGTAAAAAAGGTGTTAACTGAGTCTAGTAAAGAAACAGGTTGGCTCAACACATATAAAGGAAATATAGTTATAACAAATATGAATAATTTAGCTACTGAAAAGTCTATTGTTGCAACATTGGGTAATAATTTACCTTTAAAAACCAAAAATGATGTATTAGAAGGTACATTTAAAGGGTATTATATTCAATTAGTTGGTGCTGGTGACATACTTCAATCGTCAGATGTAACTTTATCTCCAGATGGTAATGATATAAAAGCGACTAGTGTTAACGGAAATTTGGGAAGTACCATACTACCACAAGCCGCTCAATCAACGAAGATTACATACGATAGTCCCACTCAAGAACCTAAATAAATTTTATAATTCTAAATCAACAATATCGATAATAATATTGTTGATTTTTGAACATACAGTACGATTCGTATAAGAGTCATAATAGGTATAAAGTAAAGTTTTATCTTCTGTATTAATATAAATTTTAACCATATATGATAACGTTGGGTCATGAGTACCATAATCTGAAGTAGTTAGAATATAACCACCACTTACCTTTTCAACGTTTACAATTGGGACAACCGTTGTCCAACCATTATTAGATCTACTAAAAAATGTACTGGTTTTTCCTTGTAAGTCAAATATGTAGTCACAATCTATTATCTCCAACCCATAGTCAACATCAGGTGTATTTATTACGTCTATAGGGTTTTTAAATTCCCCATACCTATAAAATTTCTGAGTTTCACTTACATTTACTTTAATTACTTGACACATTACATTTGAACTTATCAAAGTTCCTACTAAAATTACGATTATTAAAATTATATTTTTCATATTATTTATTTATTTATTTATTATACTACGAATATAGGGATCTTTTATTGAACTGCCAAACTTTTCAATAGATTTTTTATTATTACACTTTCCTTACAAAAAATAAATAGTAGAATATTTATATATACAAATGGCAAAACAAAGATATATAAATATTGATTTCCCCTTCAAAGATAGCGACAAAGGGTTTTATTTTAAACTAAATAGTACTAATACAGACGCTATTAGGTCTGACTTATTACATTTATTATTAACTAATAAAGGTGAAAGGTTATATCTACCTGATTTTGGTAGTGATTTAAAAAAGTATATTTTTGAACCTAATGATAGTATTACTCATGAACAGATAAAAGATAATTTAAATGAAAACATTAAGAGGTACATACCCAACCTTATAATAAATGACATAACATTTAAAAATAACAACATTGAAGAATTAATAATAGTAGAGTTAACTTACACAGTAACAGATGGAACTTTTAATAGTACAGATACAGTTACATTAACATTTTAATATATGGCAACAAAGAAGATCGATTATAACGCTAGGAATTTTGCAGAAGTAAGACAACAGCTAATAAGTTTTATAAAACAATATTACCCTGAAACTTTTTCAGATTTTAACGATGCTTCTGTGGGTATGATGTTATTAGAATTAAACGCTGCGGTGGGTGATATGTTATCATTTCATACTGATAGAATGTTTAATGAAACCCAAATTAACTACGCACAAGAAAAGTCATCACTTTTAGAATTAGCTAGGACTTTTGGGTTAAACGTACCAGGTAAACGACCTAGTATAACGGTAGTTGAATGGACAGCTAATAATATTCCCGTTAACGGTGATACTTTTGATATTGAATACGCCCCTAGATTAGTAAAGGGTACACAAGCCACTGGTGGTGGAAAGGTATTTGAATTATTAGAAGATTGTGATTTCGCTTCCCCATTCACTACTGGAGGTATTCCTAACAGAAAAATTATACCACAAATAGATGGTGATGGAATTATACAAAGTTATACACTTATAAAAAGTGAGATAGTATTAAATGGTTTTACTAAAATATATAAAAGAACTATGTCTCAGGAAGATTTTAAACCATTTTTAGAAATTGTATTACCTGATGATAATGTATTATCTATAGAAAATATTATATTTAAAGAGGGTACTAATTTAATTAACCCACCCACAGAAGAGGAGTTCAATAACTTCGATTTAAATTTTTATGAGGTACCAGCATTGGCACAAGCTGAGATATATGTAGAAGATAGTAATAAAGTTTCTGATCGTGAAGGTGTAGTTGTTGGTAAATGGAAGAATAGTCCTAAAAGGTTTATAAAAGAATATACGGATAATGGATTTTGTAAAGTTATTTTTGGTGGTGGTCAGTCAGATATAACAGAACTCAATGAATTTGTGGGTTGTAGAGGTCAAATAGATGATATTGGTAATACGATTAATAATCAATCGTTGGGTGAGATACCTAAACCAAGTCAAACAATGTATATAAAATATAGAGTTGGTGGTGGAGAAGACTCTAACATTGGACCAAATGTTTTAACAACTAAAGGTATTGGTAATATAATCGTATTAGGTAATAACCAAAATACTAATAATATAATAAGAAGTAGTATTGGTGTTAATAATATTATACCAGCTTTAGGTGGTAAAGAAGAACCTTCAGTGGATGAAATCCGAAACTTAGTTAGATATAACTTTTCGGCTCAAAATAGATGTGTAACAATAAAAGATTACCAAAGTAGGATACCTTTAATGTCGGGTAAATTTGGTACACCATTTAGAACTGGTGTTTGGGAAGAAAGAAACAAAATTAATATTTCTATACTATCTTTAGATTCTGAAAGTAAATTAACTACAGAAGCCACTAGTACTTTAAAAAATAATATATCAGAATATTTGGCTGACTTTAGAATGTTAAACGATTATGTAACTATTAAAAATGGTAGAGTAATTAATTTAGGTTTTGAAGTTGATTTATTTATAGAAAACACAATACCACAAGGTGAGGTAATTAATAACACCATCAATACGATAAAAACATATTTAGATATTAATAAGTGGGATATGGGGGATAACATCTATCTATCTCAACTAATAGAAAATGTTAATAATGTTGCTGGGGTTTTAAATGTGACAGATCTAAGGGTTTATAATAAAGTTAATGAAAATGGTAAATATTCTCTAAATGAGATTGCTCAACCATATATAGATGAAGATACTAGACAAATAGACTTATTAGGTAAGTACACTTTATTTGGAACACCAAACGCAATGTTTGAAATAAAATATCCATCAAAAGATATAAAAGTAACTATTTCTACCTCATAGTAATTACTTTAAAAAAAAAGAGATTATTTTTATATAAAAATTAAAATTATGGGATGTAGTACATGTAAACAAAAAAAAGAAAATAACCCTATTAATGGTATAAATATGCCAGATGTAGATTTAATACCAAAATCTTTTTCTGATGGAGATTTTAGTGGTAATGTTTTATTTAAAATAATAGCCTTTGTAGTTGTGATTTTGGCTATACCATTTATCATTTTAGTTCTAATTGGTCAAATCTTTTTTACGTTTTTTGCGCCTAAAAAATTATCTAAAATTACTAAAAAATTAAAAGGTATGTTAAAATCAATCGTCACAAAATACGCGAAATTTAAGTATAATAGAGAAATGAGAAAAAGACAAAAACAATTTGGTGAAAACAAAGGTTACCATAAAGATAGTGAACTAGTTGATATTGAAATTTTGGATGGTATAAAAGTCCATGAGAATAATAAAAAGAAATAAAGGTAATATAAATGTCTAAATCTTATAGAATTAGGACAACACCTGGTGAGGGTAATGGTTATTTAAAAGTTAACGTAGATATTAACCAAAACTACGATCATTTAGAGATACTGAGCCTTAAATTATCTCAGATAGATGAGTATCAGAATTATTGTTCTGAATATGGGGTAATTGCTGGAAGGGTAGAAATTAACAATGGATTTGGTGTTCCGAATGTCAAAGTATCTATTTTCGTACCTGTAGAAGATGTTGATTTAACTAATCCAGTTATTTCTTCATTATACCCCTATCAATCACCTTTTCCCGATGAAAAAAATTCTAATGGTATAAGATATAATGTATTACCTAAAAATAAACAAACTTTAGATCATACACCTGTTGGTACATTCCCTAAAAAGAGGGAAATATTAGATGATGAAACTATATTAGAGATTTATGAAAAGTATTATAAATATACAACAACAACAAATGAATCGGGTGATTATATATTATTTGGTGTACCAGTTGGTGAACATCTTTTACACTACGATTGTGATTTAAGTGATATTGGGTTTATATCGTCAAGACCGTATGAAATGGTTAGTCAGGGGTATAGTGAAGATTTATTTGAAAATAATTTTAAATTTAAAAGTTCAAACAACTTAGATAGTTTATCTCAGATAATATCTCAAAACATACCAGTTATTGTAGAACCTTTTTGGTGTGATAGTTTAAGTGTTGGTAGCCCTTTGGGTATTAATAGGTATGATATATCTATACCTTATCAAGTCACACCTACTGCGATTTTTATGGGTAGTATTTTTTCAGATGATGAAAAAGACTCTATAAATAAAAATTGTAAACCTAGTCGTGAGATGGGTAGGATGAATGAGGTAATTACTAGTAGTGGTAATATTGAAGCTATTAGACGTAATGTTGATGGAGGTATTGAAACTTTTAATTTTAATGATAACTCCATTGATGAAAATGGTAATTGGTCGGTATTAGTACCTATGAATATCAGAAAGGTTGTAACAGACGAATTTGGTAATTTAATTCCTTCACCAGATGGTATAAAAGGTATCGCCACAGAAGGGGATTATAGATTTAGAATATCCATGGATGCTACGGGTAACGATAAAAGATTAAGACAAAGAGCTAAATTTTTGGTTCCTAATGTTAATAACAACTTTTCTTTTGGTGAGTATTCTCAAGAAGATTTAAAAAACTCAACTGACTTTACACTTAATGAACAACTATCTACTATAACAGATAATACACAATATTCAGACGATTTAACCAACCAATATAACTATTTGGATGAGTTTTATTCTTTTAGGTGGAAGAAAGTATACACAGTTAAACAATATATTGGTAGATTTCAAAAAAATAGTTTGGATGAATCCAGAGGGTTTATTGGTGTTAAAGATATTATTAATTCTGAAGGTGTTAATAAATACCCATCAAATAGGATAGACACGAATACTAATATATTGTATGGTATTATATGTACGATATTAAATATATTTGGTATAGTAGTGGGTACTATAAACGCCATTATAATGATTTTAAATGGACTTATTACTCAGATATGTCAAGTGCGAATACCTATTGGTTTTTGCGCATATTCATTAAAAGGGACTCAGGTTAATACTAAATATAACGTACAAATGGAACTAAGTTCTGGTTTTTATACTGCTCAGTTTGATACCAATGTAGGTGATGGGTTAATAGACAAAGAATGGGATAATAACAATTCAGGAATAGAAGCTGGTAGACCTTGGGTTGAATGTCCTGGATGTTATGATGTTAAAAACATTTGTGATGATGACCCAAACGTAACACAAGTCATTAACTGTACTGATGATTTAAAAGATTGTATAAACATAAATTCTGGATCTAGATTAGAATCCTTTTCAAGTCCTAATAGCCCCCTATCGGGAATTGATTGGTTGGTTAAAGCAAAAGTTAATGGTATTGATGATGATGGTATTCCTGCATACTACTATACCCCCCCTAATGCAACTGCGGGGTTATCATCTTGGAAACCTTTAAAACTTTATAACTCATCGACTGAAACATATTTAGGGGATGGAGATGATTTATATATATATGCCCCTTACTGCCCCCCTGGAGGTACACCAGGTTGGTCAGCGGGTGCATTATTACCTAATGGTAGTAACACATCTTCATCACAACAAATAGGGGAATATTCATCACCTAATGGTCAGTCTGGATATTATATGATAAAACAATATGTTTTATTATATAATCAATCGTCTGACACTGTTTATGAAAACGTTTTATTCCGAACTTTTTTTTATCAAGCAGCTGGTTCAGGTGGTGATTTAAATTGGTTTGTCGAACCATCCTTAAATGGGATACAAAATAATTGTAAAAAATGTGATATAGGTACAGAATGTGCGGATGGTGAATTTAAATTTTTAGGGTCGTGTTGGACATTTAAATTTAAATGTTTACTCAGTGGGTTATTATGTAAAAAATGTCAACCCTCTTGTCCAGAAGGTCAACCACATAGTTGTTGTCCAGGAGATGGGTTTGAATTTGGATGTGAAGATGACAATGGAGATACTAATAACCCAGCACAATGTGGAAATAATAGTCAATGTTGTTGTGATTGTTGTATTAAAATTCCATTAATACCACTTAAATGTGCAGATGAGAATAAAGAATGGTTAATAACTACATTAATACCCACTCCATTTGCGCCAACTAAATGTAATAAAAATTATGTTGTACCATTTAGCTGTGTTAATTGTGGTGGGTTACAAACACCAGGAATAAAAGATTGGATATCTTGTATATTAGAACCATTAGCTGTTTGGTTGAAAATGTTAAAATTTGATTTTTATAATGATTGGGTTGGTGGATCTTTATATTTCCCATTAGTTAAAAGAAACTATAAATTAAAGAAAAGTAAAAGAAAATTTGGTCAAATTAAAAAAGATAAATTTTGTGATTTTGATTGTAGAATAAAAAACTCTGAAGAGTATCAAGGTGACCCATATTTCTTACAATGGAGGATTAAAATCCCATCCTTCCCGTTTTCAAATCCTACGATATCTGTTGGTGGGTGTGTCGCTAAAATAAAGGGAAAAAGAGTTACTCAATGGTATGGTACTGCAGAAAATGATAATGAGCAATATAATTTAAATTTAGCAATAAAAGACTTTAGTTTTCCAGGTACTAATAAGAATAAAGGGACAACTGAAAATGGAGATGGTTGTAATATAGTATTCGACTCATATGTAGATTTCCAAAATTTATTTAATGGTTTAAATATTAATTACAATATAAAGGATAATAAAGTATATACCGAACATGGAAAACCAGAATATATTGAAGTTGAAGATGGTAATGGAAACACTTCTTGGGAAAATATAGGTGGACATGGACACTATAGAAATGTGTGTAATAACACTAGGTTAATAGAACGAAAAGAGTATTTTAAAACTTCTTTAGATTGTAATGGTATTGTTTCCCCAGCAGATGTCCCAGATAATGGTGTAATTGATGTACCCGTAGAGTCAGATAATGATGAAACAAATGAAGAAGATTTTGTAGGTTGTACTATTAATAGTGGTGTGGGTGAATTTTGTGAGGGTAATAATTGCGATACGGATTGTGGTAGTAATGGTGTAGCACCTTGTAAAAGTACAAGCCAAAGCGAGATACAGAATTATAATGGTGCAGTTATAGAACATGGGTTAATATCATACAATGATGAAGAGATTTATTATACACCAAGAATAATGCCAGAGGTAGGGGATTCAAAATTTAATGAAGACGAATATAAGGGTAACTTAATATTACCCACAACAATTATGGAATTGGGTAGTACTGTGTATTGTGATATTGATGATGTACCATTTATAATGGATCAATTAGAACCAACAACATTTAATTTGAGTTTTGAAGATACAAAATATCGATCAAAAGTTGTAGGTAGTTTTGGTAGTTATGATGGTCCAGATGGTATCAATAATACTGATGATGATGGTACATTAAGAGAATTTACTAAATTTGAAGATAAGAAAGATTCATCTTTAAACTTAAGAGCATATGTAGAATTTGGTTGTTTTTCCGTAGTGTGTACAAACACTTTAGCAACAGTTAATCAATCTCAGATTGGTGTAGAAATGATAGATAAAAATGATATTGGTGTAGAGATAGGTAATTGTTTTGTTAGGTTTGATCATGACGAGGATTTAAGGGGGTATTTTTGTAGAAGATTTAACGGATTCAAAGGAGATTCGTCATTCCACCATACTAGACCAGGATCGATAGAGTTTGATAATGATTATCAAACATATCCAGAAATAACATTAACTGATGGTGAAAATCTTTATTACCAGCTAGAAGAAACATCTGAAATAGTAAAATCTGAATATAATGATGGTGATTCATTTATTCCAGGAGATGCATGTGGGTATATTAAACCAAACGAAGACCCTGATTATTTTTATGGTTTATCTCCAGGACAAACATCAAATTTTATAAACTACCCTAATAATGATAATAGTGGGAACGATTCGGGAACAATTAATTTTGGGTTAAATTCACACCCAGGTGGTGTAGATAATATAGACGATGATAATAATGGGGCATCCAACATAAATGGTATTAGATTTAATAGAAGTCAAACACCATACCACTTATACTTTGGTTTGGTTCCTGGAAAAACATCGTTACATAAAACAGTTGGGAAATTCTTTGCTGATAAAATAAATGCAGTGACACTACAAGGTGTAGGTTCATCTAATAATAATGTGTCGGAAAATATTAATAACTCACCTGACTTAAATAACCCAAAAAATAACCCATTTACTGTGTATAAAACTTGTTTAGGTGAAACACTAATACAAAACGAAATAATTAGTAATACAACACCTAGTGGTCCAGGGACTATTGGTGGTGGTGGTCCAACCGCTGGAAGCACAATAGGTTCAAATACACAAGCAGGTTAATATTTATAATAAATGGATAAAACAAATAAAATATTATTAAATAAAACAAAATCCTATAACTCTATTAATGTTAATAGTCAGATACAATTTGGTATGGATAGTACTAACAAACCTATACCATTAAATGATATAAGTACTAATATAAACCAGTTTGATCAATTTATAAAAGAAAGAAAGGAAAGTACAATTTATAGATTCTATGGTAATGTAATTCCTATAATATCAAATCCACTTTATAATGATAATATAAAAATAAGTCGTAGTTTTAAGTTTGGTACAAGTGGTATTGAACCCTCATTTGATGCCAAAAAAATATTAACTAATGATATTTTCGAAAAAGATGGGTGGATAGGGTATTATAACGATGAGTTGGATGAATCTGCGTTACAATTTAATGATAATAAAAGTGCGTTATGTGAATTTTTACCATTTGATCCTGGTTACAATAGACTAAGTATGTTAGATAGTGATGGGGTACCTAATTATTTGTTTAAAGTTACATACCCATTTAGAAGTAAAGACATAACATTAGTTAGAAATAATGATGGTGTGACATTAAAAAATGGGGTACCTATAATAGAAAAATTTATAGTTAATTTAAATGGTAGGGATTATGTTGGGTTTAAAACCGCTATGAATCATGGTTTATCAGATCAAGATGAAATAAGTTTATTTAATTTCATAGATAACACACCTAACCAAACTTTAGTGTTAACACAAAAAACCTATAGAGTTTTTAAATTAGGTAACCAAACTAATGATTTAAAATTCAGAACCTTTATAATAGATTTAAATCCGTTAGACATTGATTTTACTATCGGTGTATCTACTATAAAAAGAGTGGTTCAAGATAAACTATCACAATACTACGTTAGAGAGTTTAAAAGTTTAACTAGTTCTAACTATAAAGATTATGATGTTTATCCTGCAGCTTTTGGTGTTTCTTATTATGATGATAAAATTTCATCATTTAACTTTAAAAAAGATGTAGACGTTGATGGGTTAGTTGACAATTTAGGTAGACCTTTAAGTGAATTATATTTCACTATTATTAAAAATGACTCAGATACTGACACAACCTCAGTTAATTCACAATATTGGTTGGAACAACAAGAAAACTTACCAGTTAATCTAAAAAATAGGTTTTGGACTCCTATTATTGGTGGTTATGACATTGAAAATAATGAGAACGTTAATTATAATGTTAGATCATATGGTGACCCAACGTTTATCAATAACGAATGGTACCCTAATATTGATGAATCAGATGACATATTCGATGGAGATATTGTAGAATACAATGAAAGTGAATTATTAGAAAGAAGACTTGAATTAGTACACCACAGGATTAATACTATATATAGAGAACATTTAAACTTAATTGATAGTAATAAAGAAGATAAAAGAGAGGGGTACATATATAAACCTTTTAATAGAATACAAATAAGAGAATTCTCTAATTTCATAAACCCTATAGTAGATTTACAATATGTTATCGATAAATATAAAATAACAGATAGATTAGATTTAGACAATCTTAGAAAATCATTCGGTATACCTAGTTACGCTACAGAGATAGCACCAAATGTATTTAAGTGGAGGGATTTATTAGAGATAGGTGAAGTAGATACTACTGGGGGTGGTGTTGATTACCCATTTGAAAGTGGTGCACATTATATTAACTTAGATAAAAGATTTTATTTACAAAGACAAGATCCACCTTGCGAGTTTATAATAATAGGTGAAGAAATTACTTTAGGTGCTACTGCACCAGCGAATGATGAACAAAGATTTACCCAATACTTAACTGACCCAACATTTTTAAATTATAGTTTTGAAGATCCTACATTAATTGCTTTTGCAGGTGGGGGTGTAACAAATTTAACTAATTATAATGGGTTAACCTTATTAAAAATAGATGTTAACTTAGCAGATTTTATTGGTTCATATGAATTAGGAAAAAGAGATGTGGCGGGTGGTTGTGTTGATTTATCATTATTAAAACAAAAAAACGTAGACGATGTTTGTTGATAAAAGAAAAATATTAATAGGTAATATAGGTAGTGGTACTACCATAGATATATCATTGGGTAGTAATTTTTTCCCTGTGGATAATTCTGAATTAATACAAGATAAGTTTGTAAAAGACGAAATAGAAAAGTCTATAAACCCAATAGTTGACTATAAAAAAATTATATTTAAACCCGCTGATAATAATTGGGATGTTATAGATAGGTTTAAAATTAACCTTAATTTTTATACTCCAGAAAGTATTGATTTAGGTAGTCCATCACATAGGGGCGTTGGGGCACAACCTGGTGTTTATGCGGACTTAGGGTTTGTTTTCGATGATATTTTTTGTAGAACCAATAGATTTATAAACTCCTTTATGAGAATATCTTTCTTTGATAACCCTTATAGTGGTAGGAATCAATTATTAACATTCGCAGATATTTATACTCAAGTTGGTAGTGATCAAGAAAACAATTTTGGGTTTCCTAAATCTATTAACGAATCACCAATATCGTTTCGTTTAGGTGATCCAGTGCTACAACCAGATGAAATTCATGAGGGGTTTCATATATATTGGTTTCAAGATTTAGTAGATAATTCCCCTAATCAAGAATATGAAATGTACGCCACTTTACAATTTAACAATTCTGCCAATGGTAAAATTTATGAATTGGCACCTTCTAGATATATTGATCCAAATAATATCACTATTAGTAATTTAGAAGGTGAAGATGGTATATTTTACCTAAAAGTAATATTAAAAAACGATAATGGGGTATATAAATATAAATTCACCCCTAACACTAAACAGTCGAACCCAACGTATACACCACCTGCAGTGAATTTAAACCCCTTCCCTTTAGGTACTATACCGACATTAACATTTTGGCAAATTACACCTTAGTGTATTTATATATAGTATGGAATATATTAGAAAAAAAATAAGTTTAGAAAATTATACGATTAGAAGTATACCTAAGAGTGTTTTAATCACTAATGCGGAAGGTAAAACAATTATCGATGAAAATAATCCTAAATATTTTTATGGTAAGATTCCAGATTATAAGGTAGATAATAACGGAGATTTTATTTTAAATAGTTTTGGTCAAAAAATATTAAATACAATAAACATTGATTTATATATAACTCAAGACATTGATGATATGGGATTATTTACGGATAATCCTTTTGAACCATCAGATACGACATTACCATTTCCACCATCTGATTTTAATTCCTTTACTTATGGGAGATTGGCGGGTGCACCATTAAATTTTTATTTGACAGCAAATAACACCCTAACTGGTAACACTGATGATGGGTACCTAAATCAAGTTCGATCATATAGGGTAGATGCGAATGGTAACCCTATCTATGTACCTTATTTAAACACTTCTGACAATTCTAATACATTATTTAATGGTGTAATAGGTGAAAATTTAAATAAGACAACGTATATGATAGGATCGAATCCTATCGAAGTTTCGGAGTATCAGCAAGGTATAATAAACGAAATAAAATCAGGTATTGAATTTACTACATATAAAAAAGAATATGTGAACGCAATAGATGAATATGGTAAAAATATCTCATTTTTTAAAACAGATTTTAAATCTAATGGTGGTGGTTGGAACCTAAATAATGAGAGTTTAAGTGCAATAATAAAAAAAGAAGAATATTTAGGTATAGTTTTTAAGCCAGAAGTTAAGAGTGTAGTATTTATTAATAGAGGTGTAGCCGATATATTTGAAAGACATGCGATATTATCTGAATTAAAAACTACAAATGATATAGACACAAATAGAGGTGGAAAAGTAAGAATATAAAAAAATAAATTATGGCGACAGGAAATTACGGAACAATAAGACCAGCAGATGTATCTGTTGATGATGTAGAGATATTATATAGTTATACCCCTAATAGGGAATTAATTACTTCTGTGGAATTATTATCATTAGATCCAGCAGAAGTTTTAATACCTGCAACGACACCTAATAATGTAAATGAAATATTAGGGGGGTTATATACTTTAAAATTACCTACATCAGTTTTTGGTAGTAAAGGGTTTTATACTATAATGATAAGACCAAAAGAAATAAGAACTACAATACAAGATTGTGGGGTACTAATTGATAATCAAGACGTAAAAGGGTTAGCATTTGACATTAACCAAATACCAACAGAACTACAAAGTAGGTTTGAGAATGGTAATTTAGTTGGGTATAGAATAGAATATCTAAAGGAGGTAACGGGCGTTGCTCAAGATAAGATACAAAATTTATTTAGAATCATTACTTCAAATAATAGGGCTTTACCAATAACCCAAAATCAAGGTAACGATAATGCTTCACAAGCATATACATTTAATGATAATTCTACCACTGTTTTTTGTACATTAACACCTTCATCTGCACCATCTATAAAACCTAATGCAGTCCCATTTATTGGGAATCCACAGCAAAGTGTAATAATTACAAACACATTTTTTAATCCAGTTATGTTAGAAATAGAGATGGTTGAATATGATGATGAATCATTGGCATACGCACTATACTCTAATCAAACAAAATCTTTAGATGATGGTATTTATACTATATATAACTTTGGTAACCAAATTTATAAACAATATAATTTATTCGAAGTTAAAGATCAGTTTACTGGTAAACCATTATATGAAGTAAGAGAACAGAAATTTACTATTGACCCTACTAAAGACTTTGATGACATAACAAATTTTTAAAATTAAATGGCTGAAAATAATAGAATAAAAGTTGCTGGGTACGCAAAAAGAATATTTTTCAATAATAATATTGAATATAGGAATTTTAGTCCTGATTTAGTAGGGTTACAACTCACTAGTGAAGGTGGTACTACGCTTTTTACTAATGGTAATTTTTCAATAGATATAAATTTAGAACCTAAACCAGATGTATTATTTAAACAAAGTGCAAAATCTAAATTATATTGTTTAGATGATATTGTTATAGATCCTACTGAAGAAACCATTCAGAAGAATATAAAGGCTAAACTAAATTTAGACATTACTAATCCACTAAGTTATATATGGTATGGATCATCAGAAGAACTTATAAAATCTTCTCTATTAGAGGTACAAAATAATTGGCCAGCAGCAATATATGTAGATAATAAGGTAGGTAGTGTTACAGGTAATAATATAACTAATTACGTTTATGATATCTCTAAAGATGAATCAACATTCACAGTTAATAGTCGATTTTTTGTTAACCCTTATGGGATTAAATATACATTAGACTCTAAATATGTACCAACAGATGATACGTCAAACAAACTTAGAAATTTTACTGTAAATTATAGTTCTTATCTAATCGAACATAATGGTATTAGTAAAAACATAAAAAATATTACACCATCAACACAAACCACTAATTCAGACATTGTAATTGTTGTTGATGGAAACCCATTTCCTGAATTAACTGGTATATATATACCTACACTATCATTTCTATTTACAAATGTTGACGCTTCTATCCCATATTTTATTAAACCAAATGAAACTGAAAGAGAGGGGTTTTTTACGTCACTTAACGACTTCCAAAGTAATATATTAACTAGAGAGACTAATCCACCATATAACTCAATAATTATTGCAACAAAGGCAACAGATGAAGGTTTAATAACTACATATAAAGAAACACTATTATTTCCAATACTTGAAGATGGTTATAACTTAAATTTCTTCGATAGTTTTTATTTATCGTATTTAGATAAAATTAACACTGTTGGTACTAATTTAGATGATAGTAAAACAGATATCATAATCAGAAAATACACCACCGAAGCAATAAGTAGTTTTGATACAGTACCTAGAGGGGGTGCAGATGATTTAACTTTAAATGGTGAAAAAGCGACTAAATTACTTAGGGTATATGGTGTGGAGTTTGATGAAGTTAAAAAATATATTAACGGAATTAAATTTGCACATGTTGTAACATACAATAAAAAAGATAATATTCCAGATTCATTAGTAAAAGACTTATCTCATATGTTAGGGTTAGACCCAGTTACTTTTGTTACCTCAACAACATTTAATAAGTTGTTACTACCTAGTAATGGTAGTGGTCAATTTAGTGGTACTTCAGTTAATTATACTCAAGAACAAATAGATATTGAATTATATAGAAGGTTAATACTTAATATAGGGTGGTTATGGAAGAGTAAGGGTACGAGAAAAGCAATTGAGTTTTTATTTAGATTTATAGGGGCACCAGAAGCTTTAGTAAACTTCAACGAATATATTGTAATGGTGGATAAACCATTAGATATGGATGAAATAAAAAAATTATTATATATCTACACTGGAGAAGTTAGTGAAAATGATTTAAATAATATCCCATACGATAAAAATGGTTACCCACTACCACCAATAGATGGTCAATTAGTGGTGACAGATTTCATCGACCCAGAGACTGGTTTATTAGTTCAAGATGGGACAACAGATATGTACTTTCAAAAAGGAGGTGGGTGGTATAGAGAAACTTACGGTTCAGGATCACCAACAATATTAAATGGTAATAACCCACATGTTGGGGAATACGATGGTGGTAATGAATATTTACAATATTTTAGTAGATGTTACATACCTAACTTTAATTCTGAACCAACAGTTACTGTCACTGCAAATACTATAACAAAAAATTATTTCACAAATTATAATTATGGAATTTTCAATGGTACCCCAACAGGTGATACAGATTTTTATACCTCACAATTAACTTATAACTCTACAACAAACCAATACCAACCGATAAATAATTGTGTGGATGTAAATTATAGTGTAATAGAAACGCCATTACAAAATGATGGTAAAACTACGTTCCAACAACAATTTGCAATTGCAGAAACAGAATATAAAGATTTTGAGCAGAAAATAAGTGTTGATAGTTATTTACAATATTCTCCTGAGTGGCAAATAATTAAAAATAATTATGAATTGGCACAAAATAATTGTTTGTTAGAAGTTTCTACAGAAAATTGTGACACTAATAACACTTTAGAAATATGCGTAAACGAATTAGTTCCAGATATATTACCATTTAATTGTGATACGTTAAGTGCTGTTACAACATGTTCACCATTTTTATATTATGTTGATGAATCTGGTATTAAAACTACTTTTGATGAATTTAGCGAATGTTGTAGGAGTTATAGCGATAAATTTGAAGATTATAACTTCCAACACATATCATATGTAAATGAATCTGGAGTCAGATCTGAATATTGTTCAGAAAAAGCACCATGTGTAGGTAAACCTGTAAGTAAGGATATTGAGACTGGAATAATAGTGTTCCAAATGGAAAATAACACAATACCAGATAACATATATAATATTGGTGGTAAATGTTTTCAATACAAATACGTTAAAGTCCCTGGTGGGGAAGTTTTAAGTGAACAAATTTTTATTAATGAAACAGGTTATGGTATAGTAGAATATTTAGAACTATATTTATTAGGGAATATCGAAAACCTTTCTAATTTTGGGTTATATTTTGAAGAAGTAGATTGTAATTCTACTACAATCATTAGTAGTCCTGAATGTTGTGCATGGCATGGATATGATTACCAAATAGTTTTAGGGGTGGATAAGAATGAATATATTGTCTGTGTTGAAAATGGTGGTCAAGAATCACCAGAATTAACAATTAATGATGCACAACCTATATTACCTATTGTAAATATAAGTGCAAATACAACATATAATGAATATCAAAACCCTGTCGGTGATATAGTTTCATACTATACCACTAATATGTTTAAAGATTGTTTTGAAGAATCAGTAATATTATTAGGTCCAGACCCTAATAGTAATAGTCTATTCACTACACCCAACGCATTATTTTCCTCATCAACATTAAATAATCCTTCTGAGTGGAAAGTTAATACTATTGATTCATTAGGGAGAATTAGTTTCACACCTAAAGATCCTTTTTATGATTTTGTATTAGATTGGAATTCTATTGATCAAACATCTGTATTATACCAGCAAGTGTCTAATTTTTATGGTTATACTTTTGGTGAGTTTACATTTAATTGTGATGGTATTTTAATACCATACGAAGGGTCAGGTGAATTTGTAATCACCCCTACTAGTGTTATTACTGCAGCGGTTGATAGTAGTAGAATTGGTTGTGACGATGTTAATAACGTATTAGTTACCTTTGCAAGTGAAAAGTGGCAAGGGTTTAGATTACCTGAGTTAGAAGATTGTTCCTGTACAATCGATTTCTCTTTTGATTATATGTTAAAATATAGTGCTGAGAATTTAATGGAGTGTACTAAAAAAGACCCTTGTAACCCATCTATTTTTAACGATGTCTCCTTAAACAATTTAAATTGTAGGAATTTCATAGCATTTACCTCTAACGAAGAGAACCCAGATGACTCACTATCATTAGTAAATAATTTTAATAATGATGGTACAACACCTACAGAAGAATATGTTGTGTGGCAAAACAATAATTGTATTATAGAACCTAATGTGGATTGTTGTAATGCAATTGGTGGAAATGTAGTTTCGGTTAATGAATGGGCATCAAATAATCAAGTATGGGTTAATTTCATTATTACACAGTACCAAAGTATTAGAGATGGTGAGGTATTAAAAGAAATTCCTGTGGAGTTAACTGACTATATAAATGGTTTTGATGACACACTAAATAATTTAAATACCACATTAAATGGGTGTTACAATATTTTGTTACCACCTACATCATTTTGTGATATTGACTATTCCCAATATATCCAAACAGCAAATATTTGTTCATTAGATGTACCATTAGAATGTGGGTTATGGTCTAAAACATTATCTGATCATAGAAAACTTATAGACTCTGTTAAAAATGTAATTGAACAATATCAAATTAATTGCGGTGACCCAATAGTAATAAATAATGATGGGACAGTAGAAAACAATGGATCGAATACTGATGTTAATATAGAGAATGAGCAAGCTACTCAGAGCCAATCTGAAACAAAGTCTAAAAATACTACTCAGAATCAATTAAAAAACGAAGTATCTGATTTATTATTAGAAAGAGTATCGTTAGATAAAAAAATAGTTGATATTGATAGTCAGATACAACAAAAAAGAAGTGATAATATAGTCATTAGTCAAGCAACTACAGAAATAAATACTGATTTAGATTGTACAATCTATGAAAATAAAATAAAAGAATTAAACAATTTTAACTATAATGATTTTTGTACTACACAAGTTTATGGTACTTTAACACCTAACTCATTAAATAAAAACGAAGAGTTTAGTAGTTGCATTAATAAACAAAAATTAATTAATGAAAAAGAAATACTAGTTTATAATAACTTATTAATAAATTGTCAGACATATAATGATTTACAAAGTAGATTAGTACAAGCGAAATTTGATAATAATTCCGTTTTAATAAACGAACTAGAAAAAGAGATATTCGAAACCCAAATAAGGATTAATTTAGAAACTCAAAGGGGTAGTGAATTTATTGAACCTGATTCTTCTTTACAAAAATCACAATTACAAATTAATGATATAACAAATACAATTAATGAAACTGCTAAACTATTAAATACAACAACAGAAAGTATTACTGATGGTAATGGTAGTTTAAGTTTAACTACTTCACAAAAAATAGAATTAAATATTATCTTTGTTAAAAACGAATCTCAAATATCGTCACTATTATTAGAAAAAGGTGAAATAGAGTCTTTAAAATCTAACAATATCTCTAAAACTAATGAAATAAATAATAGTAGAAATGGTAATAATTTAGGTTCTACGTTGTTAAGTTGGGGTGTAGGGTTAATTGGTGCGGGACTATTCCTTAAAGGGTTTTTAGATCCTGAAACAACTACTGGTGTTGTGACTGCTGCAATTGGTGCGGCGGGCATTGGTAAAGGTGGTGGTGGTTCGTTAACTGTTGAACCTGGTAAAGGAGATGGTTCTACTATTGGAAATCCTTGCCCTTCTTTGGTTGCTGGTGATTTATTTTCTACTAATCTAATTGGTGAAGTGTTTGCAAATGGTGTACCATTATCAGAAGAATGTTGTACACCATATGGTGTATGGACAACCTCAAGTAATTCAAAATCGGTATGTGTTGATGTTAATTTTAATGGTAATGTTGGTGGTGGTGGTAAGGATTGCCCATCTTCGGATAATCCTAATGACTTATCTTTGTTTCAGTCCTCAGCTAACCCAATAGGTCAAATATTATTTGATGGTGTACCTTTAGGTCCAGATTGTTGTAATAAATCTGTAACTGGTTTTGATGTTGAATACTTATCATCACCATTAGGTTGTTTCCCATTAGGTTTTGTACCACCAAATAGTGGTGATACGTTACCTAATTTATGTTGTTCAGATATAATTCTTAAACAACTACAGAATACTTTAATAGAGTTAGAATCTGAATTGATTAATATAGAAATAAAAACAGAAAATTGTTATAGTAATTGGTTAAATACGTTAAACCAAAACTTTGATAACTATTTAGTGTTAGAACAAAAAAATTATTTAAAATATTTAGATGACTTAAAAATAAACTTTAAATTGTTTGTTAACAATGGTGTTGATATTAACACAAATATTGATAGTGACTTAACATATTTACCTTATACGCAATCAATTAACCCTATTTGGGAATGGGATCCAACCCAACAATATAGTGGTGTGATATTATCTGGAAGTGAAATAGAAATTGCTACGATAGAAGACGCTATTTTTGATAGTTTATCTACTCAGAATATTGATTTCTCATCAGATATGTTTGAACCAAATTGGCAAACACTTAATTATACGATACCAGAATGTGTGTGTGATGATTTAAGAAGACTATACCCCAACAAAGAATACTTCTTCTCAATAGAGATTGAAAATTATGAGTGTTCAGTTTGTTTATTAGTTGACAATATAAGGGTTAATGTAACTGATTGTCAAACAAACAGGTTGATATCATTGAACGATTGTTTAATACCTCAACTAAGTTGTGTTATTGACAATAAAAAGTCTTGGGTATACACTGATACGGGGGTAGTTACTGAGACTATTTACTCTGATGGTGAATGTAACACTGAATCTACAAATAACACTACAATTACTAAGTTAACAACACCAGAAGAAAGATTGTGGACTAATTTAGAATATAGATATACTAATTATGATGTAAACCATTCAGATTTAATTTTAAACGTAAAAAATACCTCATTTAGTATTGACCCAGCTAAGTCGATAGAATGTGATGTTTATAATTTTTGGAAAAATATTGATTGTGATAATTGCCCCACTAGTTGTACTTCTGGTGAGACAATTACATTTAGTGGTCAAGTGTATACATCAGATACATTAGGAAACTACACATTAGACGTTTCAGCGTCCACCAGTGGTATATTATTTAGTTGTGATACATATACAACAATACTATCTAATCAGGTGTTAGAACTAAAGAATGATTACTACACATTAACTGCTGACTATAACGAATCATTGAACGCTAGTTATTACGACTTAATAAAGAAAGGTGGAAGTCTTTCTAAATTTTATATAGAAAAAAATAATTGTGGGAGTGATACTATTGTGATTAATAATAGTAGTAATTTAGATAATTTATTTGGGTTAATTACTGAAAATAATGATGGTACTTTATCTTTTTATGAGAGTTATCTTTATAGTGGTAGTACACCATATAGTGGTGGAACATTAACAGAAGTTTTAAGTGGTATAACGGCTCAAACATTTAACCAAACAACTGGTATGACATTAGAATGTTGTACATCGTTAAATGGTTTAATTAATGATAATGGTACGTTAGGGTTAGGTATTGATAAAAATTACGTTTGGGATACCACAACAAATAGTTGTAATTGGAAAGATATTAATAGTTGTAAAGGAGATTGTGAATATTATGGTACTAAGAAAGTAATTAGTAGGGAAGATTGTTTATCGGGGATTACAACTGGAGAAACTGTTGGTGTATGTGTTAACCCGTTAGATTATTTAGATTTTACACCATCCCAAATCAATGTAAAAGATAATTTTGACTCTATGGTGTTAAGTAACCTTATAGACGCTAAGAGTAGACAAACAATAAGTGACTACCCTACACTGAGATTATTCTACCAACTATATTTAACCGCCAATAACTGTGGTGAAGAATTAAGTGGTAAACTTACCTACAACAATCTATTCGAGTTTATGGATAAAATAGGTGATTATTGGTTGGACTTATTGGAGCAAGTTGTTCCAGCAACAACAATTTGGGAAGGGTGTGATAATTCTGGTAAAATTTTTAGAAACACTATTTTTGATCAAAATAAATATGATTATAAAAAATATAATTTAAATATACTTTGTGGGGATCATTGCCCTGTAAGTGGAAAAACTGATTTTAGTATAGGGTCACAAAGTGTATACGCAGTTTTGGAAGATATACCACTATACCCCACTAATGTTCAGATAAAAGAGACTAAAAATAATATTTTAACTAATAAAGTTTTAATTTCTAACACACAAAACCAAATAAAACAATTGAACAAAAGATTATGTTCATTGAATTTACAAGATAAAGATACACCTGACTTACAATCAAATATAAGTGAATTAAATACCCAAATTAGTGGTACAAATGAAACATTAAGTAGTCAACAAACAGACTTATCTAATTTATTATTAGAATTAGTGGAACAACAAACTCAATATACGTTACAACAACAAGACTACTATTCTAAGTTTTTATCTTGTAGTGGGTTAACAGAGTCTTTAGTAAATGCACAGAAAGAATTATCTAATTTTATTCCTGGAACCACTAACTACGAGAGACAAAGAAATTTTATTGCGAATGTTAGAAGTAATTTAAATAAATGTATAAGAAAGTCTTATATGTTGAAAACCAAAGAAGAAGGAACTGCTTTTATAACACAAATTTATGATACTAATGAGTATGAGGGTAATGTTGTTATTTTAGGAGATTCGGACTGGGATCCAGACGGACCATTCTATAACACAGAATTAATCCATAATTGTATTTAAATATATTTATAGTAAATGACAAACTTAAGAGCTAAAATAAAAACATCATCCGTAAACGCAAAGTTAATAAAGTCAACTGATGCACCCATTGAAACTAATATTACCACCAGTATGGTGTATCAAGCTAGCTCATTATCATCATTTTTAAGTGGTAAAAAGGCTTGGTTTTTACCAACAGACTTAAGTAAAATAAATAATATTTTTGTTTACCCAACACCCACTAAAAACGGACAATCTATATTTAGAAATAGACAAACTGAACAATTAATACCATTATTTTTTAAAGGTAATGAAAGTGAAGATGCTCAGTTACAAACAATAATATATACAGTTAAAACTACGGGTTTTAAATGTTTACCTACATTTTATTGTGAAACCTTTTTTACTTATGAAGATGAGTTTGGGGATACTGTTAGTGATAGTGTAAAGAGTGATGGTGGTTTAGCGGGGTCAATAACCTTATGTTCTTCTTCATTACCAGTTATAACTTCTACGGTTAATAATGGTTGTGCTAGTTGTTTAGCACCATCAATAGAGGTTGTTGGTACAAAATGTAATATCTTAGATCCTTCTATAAGTGCAAATAATCAGATATTATATATTGATAATGGTAAAAAATATCAGTTATTATCTAGTAGAAGTGAAAGTAATAACTATGGGTGGCAACCAGTAAGTAATGAAGAATTATACCCACATGTGGAAAGGTCAGATTTTGATAGTTTTGATTTTCCACAAGTTACGATTAGGGGTACTAGAAAAATACCTACATCTTCAGCAGATACATTATGTGGACCGATTACATATACGGGGTACACATATGATAGATTAAATTATAATTGGTTTTTTGGTGATAATGCAGGAATAACTTTTGATCCAATACAAAGTGGTGGTACGCCAACACCTTTGAGTGGTGCTATGGAATCTCAAGAAGGTGTCTCATCGATATCAAATCAAAATGGTAAACTATTATTTTACACAAATGGAGAAACAGTATACACAAGTGGTAATACAGTTATGGTTAACGGAACAGGGTTGTCGAGCTCAGGTACATCTACACAATCTTCTATTATTATACCCGAACCAGACTCAAACAAATATTATATTTTTACAACAGATTATAATGGATCACCTAATGGTTTTGAGTATTCTATAGTTAATATGGATTTACAAGGTGGTGATGGTGAAGTAGAAACTAAAAACATAAAATTAATTAACACATCATTAACTGAAAAAGTTACAGCGTGTAGTCATAGTACAGAAGATGCTTATTGGGTGATAACCCACACTAGTGGTGATACATCTTACTATTCTTATAAAGTAAACTCTGCGGGGTTAAGTGGTCCAATAATCACAAATATCGGTCATACACACAATACTGCTAGAGGTTATATGAAAACATCTCCTGACTGCACAAAATTAATTTCTGTGTTATATGATGAAGACATTATTGATATATTTGATTTTGAAGCTTCTGCAGGTACACTAAGTAATTTTATAACAATAACAGGAAAGACATTCGATATCGGTCCTTATGGGTTAGAATTTTCTTCAGACTCTTCTAAATTTTATGTTTCAGAAGGTGCAGGAGAAAAGATATACCAATATAACTTATCATATACTGCAGCAACGGATATTTTAGAAAATGAAATAGAAGTGGGTAATATAAGTGGTAGTAGTTTAGGTGCGTTGCAGATGGGTTCAGATGAAAGAATATATGTCGCAGATTTAAATAAAGTAGTTTTACATACTATTCACCGACCTAATGGATTAGGGGTACAATGTAATTTCCAAGAAAATGGATTTAATTTAAGTGGTGGGACAAGATCCCAATGGGGTTTACCTAATGTAATTACAGATAAAGCAATATCTTGTGATAGATATGTTTATATAACACCTTTAAGTAGATTAAGTTTTAATTTTAATTTATTAGTTAATAATGTTAATAACGTTGTTATACCTAAAAAATTATCTTATTATGGTGAAGTTTATAAATATAATCAGAATAGTGGTGATTTTTCTACGTCAGCATTACAAACATTTACAATTCCATATGAAAATTTAACAGGAAATACCGCTAATACAATTACCCTAAATAGTATCAATATAGGAGAAGGGGAATTTTTAATAAAATCTTACTGGGATTATGATGTAAACACATTAATTGCTAAACAACAAAATGTTAGATTGAGTACTTTAAGTATGTATAAAAGAGGTGAAATATATGGTTTATATGTTCCCGAAACAGATTGGTATTTTATTAATATGTTAGAAGCTAGCAAACCACAATTTAATAGTTCTGTGGCACCAAATATAGGAGGAATTAATAATTTAGTAGTGGCGACACAGTTTACTAAATCAGGAATAACAGATTATAGTATACAAGGATTATCTGACCCAATTGTAAGTTATAATGGTTCGGTATTAGCTAAAAATATAGAGTATAGTGCGATAACTAGTGGGTTATCTGGATCACCAACCCCATTAATAAGGTTATTATTTACACCCTTAGATAATCAAACATTGACATATGCATATGTAGCCAATGGATCACCTAATGACTTTTTTGCTGATTTATATATTATAAATTCAATAATAAATAGTGGTGCAACAAATACACAATTAGAGACAGATAGAGTATTTTATAATACAACTCAGAATAAAAATGAATATTATCTAATAAATAACCCTGCAAGTGATATTATTTTAAGTGTTAATGGTTCGGTATTGGCACCTAATGTAGAATACACCCAATCAGTTAGCGACATAAGAAGGATTATATTAGAAGAACCATTAATAGTAGGGGATATATTAGAAGCGTTTTACACACCCACTAATTCAGTAATCGGTGGAATATCAACAAATAGCCCATTAATAAGTTGGTCTATTGAAACTAAACCGACTAATGATAGTGGTAAATTTACAATAGAAGTAACATCTGTATCAGATATAGAATTTAAAAATGTGTTATATAGTGAAAATGTAGATTATATAGTTAATCAAAAAACATATAGTAAGATAATAACATTGACAAATGCGGTTGCAGGGGATAAATTTATATATAGAATTAAAAATGAAAAATTTTATACCCCAATAATAGGTGAAAAGATATATAGTGTTAGTTACAGTAATACCATATCGATAGAAATTCTAACGAATAATGGTACATCATATTAATAATAATAACATTCTGTATATTTATAAATAAATAAGGAGAAGTAATGAGTTACATAAATAAACAAAGTACGACATTAGTAAGGGTAAAATTAACTGACATAGGTAGAGAGCAGTTAGCTAAAGGGCAATTATCGTTTAATAATTACATGATTGGTGATTCAGAAGTTGATTATGGGTATGTTAAGGGATGGTCACAATTTGTTCCAAGTATAGGTGCTTCTACAGGGGAATTTTGGTTTCCTGAGGCTGATGGTAACATTGTTAAAAATATTTTTTCACAGGTATTAAGACCTAAAGACGATAACCCATTCTTTTCAACCTTCTTATTAAATCAGAGTAATCAATTTATTTTTCCCTTAAACCAACAAAGTAACATACAACTAATAAAAGGTTTAGTAAGTAATCAAGCCGCTGATAGAGGATTTTTCTCAGGGTCATCTGTAGAATTAGGTCTTTCTGCGGTTACAACTACAGAATTTATTAAAGAAAGTGGTACAATCGATTTAGGTAATTTTGACGGTTCTGTTGATTTAACACCTTATACTCAAGGTCAATTAACGTTAGACACCGCACTTACAGCGACAAGTGTAAACGATTACATAGTATTTAAATTTTCTAATCCTACATTGGGTAATAATAGTGGTGATACTATGACTGCGGCAACTATAAATACTTTTTATAATATTACTGAAATTAGTGGTACAACAATTAAAGTTGATAGGGTATTACCTACACTAAGTGCATATTCGGGTACAATTATATCTTATTATACTATTCCAGGGGGTAATAATCCTGAAGATAATTATTATGGGTTAAGTTCATTAACTGCATATTGGAATACAGGTACATTATCATTTGATAGTAGTTGTGACATATGTGTAGAAAATATTCCTGTATGGAATATGAATAATGTGTGGGTGGAAAACTTAGTGGGTCAATATAAAGATTCGCCTATAAATTATCACGAACACACTTTATTTGGTTCTGAACAATTTATGGGTACTAAACAATACTTAGGGTATAACGATACATTAACTGTATCAACTACTGGTTCTAAATTAGATTCTATTAGTTATATGGATCCATTTCAGAAGGGTATATGTATTTTACATTACACTAATAGTTGTATATCAAACTTTTATGGTGAACAATTTTATATAGATGAAGAATCTAATAAGTTATTAAGTTTAGATATCCCTGTTATGTGGCATAGAAGAAATGAAGGTACTGGTAGTGGGACTACATTAGGTATGAAATTCGTTTCTGATACTGTTTTAAAAACAATTGCCACTAATAACGATATCGAATATTATGACTTAATAGAGTTTAGTGGTATGTCAGTCACGCCAACCCAACCTTTAGTAGTAGGTAAAGTATTCCCACAATTAAAAATAGTGGTAATTGATAACGAAGAGTTATTAGCTTCAATGTCGTACAAATCAAATAGGAATTATACTTTACCTGATTTAACAGGTGAATTAGTAAGTTCAGTAGATGGTAATTGTACTGGTGTGTTAAAAGCAGGAGAAAGTTTATATATGACATATTGGTTATCAAACACAGGTACGGGTTCTACGGGTACAACAACGGTTACAACACCCACATTACCTAATCAAAGATATACTGTGTTAGACAATACAACTAATTCTGATAAAGATGTTCAGTTTAGAATTAACAATGTGGGTCAATTACCATATATGAGAAAACGAGAGTCTGTAGGGTATGATGGATATGGTTTTTATGCGGACAACTTTAAATTATTAACACAAGTAATTAATAAAACAAATACTAATAGACCAGACCCATCCAAATGGAGAGTAGTGGATTTCACATCTATTAATATTACTGATGTTACTGGTGAAACAATTAACCCACTCCTTTTAGAGAACCAAAACCCTAATACAACTGGGTTTATATTAACAGGTGGGCTATATAGTGGAGCTTCAGCGACAACGTTTAATTTAGGTAATGAATTAGATATGTCTTCGGCTTCTAATTATGGTAAAATGACGTTTGGTGATGAAAGATTGTTTTATGGTAACTTAAAAACATATATAGGAGCCACTATATATAAAACATTATTTAATATTAACATAAACGGAGCTTCAATATCTAGTAGTAGTAACCCTACATATGATTTTGGGGATGATAGGTATGTTAGTGAAGTAGGTATATTAGATAGTAATCAGAATTTAGTTTTAGTAGGTAAATTATCTAGACCAATTAGAATTGCTAATTCTACTACTGCGTCATTAGAATTAACAATAGATTTTTAAATAAAAAAAGATGGGATTTATAAATAGTGCAACTACAATTACAATAACTGCTAGATTAACAAAATTAGGTAGGGAAAGATTAATACAGAATAACAATAATATTTTTTCACATTTCATTTTAGGTGATTCAGACGCGAACTACACTACAAGTGCAATATTACCATCTGGTAAAATTCCAGTTAATAGTGGTGATTTAGGGTATAATGGTAGCACTAATGATAATATTGCCGAAGGGGTAGGGGTAAATAGTAAATTATATGTTACAACTGCACCTACAACTAAAAAATCTGTTGAACCTGGATCTTCCGCACTAGAATTAACATTAAGGTTGGTTGGGGAAACAACGGTAAGTGGATCAAACCTAACATATGTTAATATTGTTAAAAGTGGTACTAGTAGTGATTTTACAAATTTATTCAAAAGTTTAAGTTTACCAATAAATTCAGCTAATGTTAATATCTTTACCAACACCAACTCACAAAATGGGGGTTGGAGTGATACACCATTTAGTGGTTTAGGTAATAGTGATTTATTGTTAGGTGTCATTAATAATGAACAATATGGTGAGATGATAGATGGTAGGTCAGTTAAAATAGATTTACCTGTTTATACTGGTTACACTACTGGTGGAACTGCTACTGGTATAACTACTTATACACTATATTCAACATTCCCAAAAACTACAATATCTAATAGTACATTAGATGCTCAATATAAAGACAATAGTAGTTACCCACAAACATTATTTGGGAATCAAATTAATGTTAGCTATCTAGTATCTGATGACATACAAAAACCTAATAATGATGCAACTAGAAGTTGGTCAACAGGTTATGATTCATTTAAACCATTTAGTCAAGGGTTCAAAGAGACTATAAATGTTCAAAACATACCAGCAACTGGTATTAATGTGGATAAAATTGCTGGTGTCATATATTTAGATAAAGGTATTTTTGCTATTACTGACCCAACTATAGTAAACAATATTGCGACTAATTTTAGTGGTGATACCGATACTAATACAATTACTACACCATTAGGCCTTTACTATTATTCTGCCAACACTTATAATTCAGTTGTTGATAGCATACAAAACGATTTAGTACAGAATATTGTTTGTATTGCAGCTAGAGGTGAATTTTATAATACTCAGAACACTACATTTAGATTGTCTGATGATGTTAGGATTAGTGAGGTGGCTATAACAGATGTTAGTGGCAATGTATTGGCGATAGGTAAAACTGATAGACAAATAGTTAAATGTAAAAATGATTATGTAATATTTGACGTACAAATTATAATATAAAGAAGTATAAAGTTTTTAAAATGAGTAGAATTTTAGGGTTAGATGTATCTACCAAGACTATTGGTATATCATTATTTGAAGATTTTGGTGATAATGGGAAGTTACAATTGTTAACACACATCACACCAATAGTAAAACCAAAACCATCCAGTAACATTGAGTTACTAATAAAAAAATCAGACATATTTCAGCACGATTTTTTAGAAAAATATAGCGACATAGATATTGATAGGGTAATTATTGAAGAACCTTTAGTTAGATCAAATAACGTAAATACTGTAGCGACATTATTAAGGTTTAATGGTTTAATATGTAAAGCAGTTTATGAGGTGTTAAATATTGTACCAGACTTTATTTCTTCTTATGATGCTAGAAAATATGCATTTCCCGAACTAATGGACATAAGAAAGATTAATAAAAAAGGCGAACCTTACACTGAAAAAGAACTTTCTAAGAAAAACCCAGTGTTATTTGGTGGTCATTCATATGATATAGATAAGAAGCAAATTATATGGGAAAAAGTGAATGAAAAAGAACCACAAATTGTATGGTTATATAATAAACACCAAAAACTATCCAAAGAAAATTATGATATGACAGACGCATATGCATGTGTCTTAGGTCAAATGCATAAAGAAGGTAAGTGGAAATAAATTTTGTATTTTAGATATTAATTAGTATATTTGTAATTAAATGTCAGAATTAGTAGTAGAAATATTAGAAAATTGTTTAGGTAACTCTAAAAAACACAATACTAATACCTCTCAAATATCCTTTGATTGTCCAGTATGTTCTTACGATGTTAAGGGTTTAAGTGATGGTGACGGTAAAGGTAATTTAGAAGTTAATTACAATTTTAACGTCTTTAAATGTTGGTCTTGTTCTGAAACACATGAGACACATGGGACAATATATAAGTTAATTAAAGAATATGGTAATAAGGATCTCCTTAAAAAGTATAAATTAATTACTCCAGATCTAATTCAGTACCATAAACCCGATATTGAGAAAAAGACTATAGATGGTTTACCAAATGAATTTACCCCATTAACAATAGAAAGAGAAGAGAAGGGGTATAAATCTGCGATGTCTTACTTAAAAAAGAGAAATATTGGTTTAGATATCATAGAAAAATATAATATAGGGTATTGTTCTTATGGTGAGTATGGTGGTAGAATAATATTCCCTTCTTACGATATATACGGAGATGTAAATTATTATTCTGGTAGAAGTTATGATAAATACAATAAATTAAAATATAAAAACCCTGATGTTTCTAAGAGTGAAATAATATTTAACGAGTGGTTAGTTAATTGGGACGCCAATGTATATTTGGTTGAGGGGGTATTTGATCATATTGTAGTACCTAATAGTTTACCATTATTAGGGAAAGTCATTAGTGATAATCTTTTTTCTAAAGTTGTTAAAAATTGTGAGTGTAAAGTTATTATATTACTAGATTCTGACGCTTATGAAGACTCAATTAAATTATATAGGAGGTTAAATTCCACAAAACTTATGGGTAGGGTTTTAATTGTTAAAGTACCTGAAGGTTACGACATATCAGACATTTATAATAAATTAGGTAGTAAAGGTGTGTTAAAAGTTTTAAATAGTGCAAAAAAAATAAAAGAAAGTATATTGTAGTTTAAAATATTTTAAGTTATGAATGAAGAAGAAATCCATATAAAGTGGAAAAAAATATTAAGAGGGATTTCAGTAGAGGATTCCATACGGTGTGAAGGATTTAATGAAGATTTTAATGATGGTATAATATCCGCTAAAGAATTAGAAGAAGAAATATATCAGATTTCTATAAAATACAGTTAAAAATTTTGGTATTTAAAATAAATTATGTATATTTGAATTATGAAAGAATTAGAAGAAGAAAACAATAGATTATATAAAATAATCGATGAGAAAGAAGAAAGAATAGAAGATCTTTTAGAGAGATTAGATGAGGTAACTAAAAGTTATCATAAGTCATTACAGAGTCAATGTAAATGTAACCCAACTATGGGTGTTAATACTATTGAAAATGATTAATAAAAATAATATAATCGATTTTAAACAATCTTACAATAAAGCACTTAAAAGTGGTGAAGATATGTTTATATTTGAAGGTTCCGATGTCCTTACTTCTTATGCAAAGTACGTCATTGAATACTTCAATATGCACCCATAGCATAATTGGATAATGCAACACACTTCTAATGTGTAGATTCTAGGTTCGAATCCTAGTGGGTGTACTAACAAAAAATTAAAATAAAAAATGGTTAAATTATTATTAATAGGTTGGGGGGTTATGACATTATTGTTATTGTATTGGGTCATAATGTACTTCATAAACCAAAATAAAGATGAGTAAGACAATATATATAGGGGACATTCATGGTAGAGATGTATGGAATGAAATCGTTGCAAAACACGATGATGCTGATAATATTGTTTTCATTGGAGATTATTTTGATTCATTTGACATTCCATCTGTAGTTCAGTTAGATAATGTTAAGAAGATAGTAGAGTTTAAAAAGAAACGAGAGTTAGATACATCAAAGAAGGGTGAAGATCCATCAAAGAAGGTTTATCTTTTAATAGGAAATCACGATATTCATTATTGGCCTGGTATTAAAGGAAGAGGTAGTACAGCGGGATTTCAAGCAACTATGGCATTTCAATATGAACAATTTTTTAGAGAGAATGAAAACTGCTTTCAAATGTCTGTGCTGATTGGTAATAGATTATGTACACATGCAGGGGTTGGAAATGACTTCTTAAAGGATGTAGGATTTTGGAAAATGGATAATGCAGATGAGTCAATGATACCTGACTATCTAAATGATTTGTTTCACTACAAACCAAACGAATTCACCTTTGATTATTGTGCTGATAGAAATGTAGGAATTCCAGTAAACGGTTATGGTGATGATGATTGGCAATCTCCAATTTGGATTAGACCAAAATCACTACAACGAGTAAATAAGAAGACAGACTTAAAGAAAAATTACATTCAAATTGTTGGGCATACACAACAAGACCATATTGACATTAAAGGTAAAACAACTGGAGGTAAGTATTACTACATCGATACTCTTCCTAGTGGTGAATACCTTATTGATGCAGATGGTGAATTTGAAATAGGATATGCAACAATTGTAAAATATACATAAGATAATAAACCAAAACAAAGATGAGTAAAGAATTAAAATTAACATCAGTAGAAAAATGGGTAATGAAATATATGAACTACTCATTGGAAGATATTAAATTAAATAGAATAGAATTAAAACAAAAACAAAGAAGATGAGTAAAGAAACAATCATAGACAATGAAGAACTTGAAAGATGTAAGAACGATAAGTACTACTTTTTTAAGAAATATGTTCTAATCAATGGAAAAGAACCCCTAATTACAAGAGAACAATTTTATGAATTGATATCAAGTTGGGATATTAAACCAAAACAAAGATGAAGATAAGTAAACACAGTATAGTAGGAGAAACAAAGCCAAATATAAGCAAAGACCAAGCATTATTTTTACATAGTGTTAGCGGTAGTTGTTCTAAACCTTACATTATAAGTAAACCACTTGCAAGAATTGAAGAAACAAACATATTTAGCAAAAGATTTTATAGTGAGAAATGTTGGCAATGCCTCAACTGTAAATGGGAAAGTGAAAAGATACGGACAAGAACTGTATAATTACCGCTAACACAGAAATATACCACACTAAACCAAAACAAAGATGAGTAGGACACAACATAAAAAAGATTTCACACAGAAAACATATTTTACCATTTGTAGAATTAGTGAAGCTAACAAACATTATATTGTAACTGATGTTATTTATAATGGTAAAAGATATGATTTGATTAATTGGAAAGATATTCTTGCTTGGAGAAATTTACCCTCATATAAAAGATGGTTTATTGAATGTCCTCCTAAATTATTAAAACCAAAACAAAGATGAGTAAAGAAGAAATATTATATATTGGTAATGCTTTAATGTGGTTTGTTATAGGTTATACTCCCATTATTCTATATACGCTTTATTACACACGAAACTTAAACCAAAACAAAGATGAGTAAAGAAGAATACACATTAGAAGAAAAAGTTGATTACTTAGAAAACCTATTAGGGTATAGACCAACTGAAACAATATTACACGCTAAGGAAGGTGTGGGTAGTTTTGAATGGGAAGTTAATCAAGATTTTAGAGTCTTATTTAAACCAAACAAAGATGAGTAAATTAACGTTAAATATACCAGAAGAATATTCAGGTTGGATATCTTCTCTACTAGAAAGAGGTCTTATGGAGCATCAGACAAGTTATGGTGACATGATACCTGTACCCAATGAAGTAGTAGTTTTTATTAAAGAATTTTATGAATACGAACAAAACAAAGATGATGATTAAAAAAATAAATAAAGATTTAATAGAGAATGTTGAAATGGTTAGACACCCAATAGTGGAGGAATGGCTTAAATTTGTTAAACAACCACTACGTATAAGAATATTGAATTTTCTTAGAGGTATTAAATCCAAAGACAGAATTAGAGGTGGTAGTTTGGATTTATTCTTCAATTATTATGTAGATGATGTTGATAAATTTTTCATAGAAAACAGGGATACGTATTTTAATTTAAAAGGGGTTGTATACCGAAACCCTCATATAGTTGTTAAAATGGTTTCTGGTGATGATTATATTAAACATTTTATAAAATTAAAGGATATGGATAAGTGGTTGTATGATAATTTGGGTGATATGAAATTTATAACTATTAACCATAACAAATATTATTAAAATAAATAAGATATGAAAAAGTACATTGTAGTAGAAAGAAATCGAAAGTTTGATAGCTTTGATTTAATTAATGAAGACACAACTGGATTGAATGAAATATGGGAGTCCCATATACCTTACAAGTTAAATGAGGACGAGAAACCAAAAGTTAGACCACTTATTTTTGACAATAGATCAGATGCGGTTAAATATAAAAACAAAGCTCAGTCAGATAGAGATAGAGATTGGAGAGAAAATGATTATATCTATAAAAGATATGGAGATTCAAAACCAAAGTGGAAAGTTGAAGAATATACAGGTAATTTATTTAAATAATTATGATGTCCGATATAGAAATATTTGAAAATCAAGACGATATAGTAGAATTTGGGATAGGTGATAAGTTTTTTCGTGTTTGTATAGGTACTGAAACAGAAGAAGAAGAAGTACCTGTAAGTTTTAACGGATTTAACGATGAGATAGTCTATGAAAAGTATGAAGTTAATACAACTTATGTGAAAATAGATACCTTAGAGTATAAAGGTGAATTAACCCTCACTAAAGAAGAAATATGTAGAGACCTTGAAACAATATTAAACCAAAACAAAGATGAGTAAATTAAAAGTTTTTATGTCAGAGAGTTGGTACACTTATAGACGTAGCCATAGTATTGAAATAGATACCGATGATTATGAAGAATTAAAAGGTATGACAGATGAGGAAGCTTATGAATATTTAAGTGAGAATATATGGGACTTTGAAATGAAGAAAGAGAAAGGTGACAAATATTCAATGACATTGGCGGAAGAATTACAAGAAGATTGGGTGAGAGAAAAAATTAAAAACGAAGAAATTACTTTAGAGAGAGAAGAATAAAAAAATTTAGTTTTTCTTTATAGGTTTTGGGGTCGAAGCAACAAATGACTTAAGTTTAACTTTATCCGAGTTTTTTCCATCTTCATCCAACTCAACACCCATTTCATACTCATCATCTGTCGCGTCAGAAACACCCCAATACTCTAAGTCTTCTTGAAGTTTTTTATATTGACTTTCTGTTATTATAATTTTCATATCAATAGAAATGTGTGGTTAGATATTATTAGGGTTTGGTGGTTTTGGAGATATCTCAACATTTTCTATAATGTTAATTTCTCTGTCCCAAGAATCCTGGATTTCTATAATACCACAACTATCATCCTCTATTGGGTCGATGTGATATTGTTCTATGTCAAAGGACATCATACAAGGTAAATAATATGATTCTACAAACTTTTCTTCAAAATACACCTGTGACCATTCAGTTTTAACCGCTTTAAATGATTTTTCTTCGGGAATTAAAATCTCTTCATCATCGTGTTCTAAAATAGAGAAATCACCATCTACATTGTGATAATTTAATACGTATGAGGCATAGATAAAATCGATATCAGAAGTCTCTTTCACATTTAAAACTTTAGTTAAAAAACCACTAACTACATCTAATACCATAGGGTCATGTTCGAAACTATGTAAACTATACTGACCCCCAAACTCCCTTTCTATCTCTTTAAACGACTCAATTATAAATCTTTTATTTTTTATATTGTTTAACCTCATTTTTTATATTCTTTTAAAATATTTTTTATTATTACCCTTGTTTCATTTATTGGTTTATGTAGATTATGGGTAATCTCAGTATCAAAGACATCATGATAATCACCATTTGCTACGTGATCATCGATATATGAACTCACTTCCTCTTCTCCATAATCAAAATCATAATCCATTGCTTCGTGAGCATCCTCATCATTGGCAGCTATTACATTGTGATCAATACTTCTCCACGCACTTACATCTTGTAAGAAATTTACATTGTAGTCGTACATTTTTGGTATTTCCACATTTTCAATACTACTAAAATCGCCCGATTCTAAATAATTCATTTTATAAAGAGAATAAAAATACATTAATTCGGCACCGTTTAATGCGTAAGTCCCTTTTATGTTTGAACGAATTAAAGATTGTACCCCCGTCTGAGGTACTTCACCATTTAATACCTTATAAATATATTTTAATATATCTACTTCAACCCGATTAAATGGTTTAGTATTACTTACTAATCTAATTAATGATTTACCCATATTTGTTTTTTCATAAAAAAATCTCTATTATTGATAATAATAAATATATTGAAAATGGATATAATTAAAGAATTGATGGTATTTAATCATATAAAATATTATGATGAACCACATATATACTATATTAATGGGGAGAAGACGATATCTTGTACAGGGTTAATACATAAATTTACGACTGATTTCGAAGAGGGTGTAAATAAACCAGATAAATGGGCGGAGAAACAAGGTCATTTTTATTCCCCAACAAGTATGGCGGATAAATACGCCCATAAACAAAACTATTACCCAATGGATGGTGATCCGTATGATAGACCAGATTATGATAAACCAAAACCCGTAGAAGAATGGGTTAAAGAGGAAGATATTGATAAGTTATGGAAATATAAAAATCATCACGCCACATATGAAGGGTCAACACTTCATGATTATGCTGAAAATTATTTAAGTAATAGGATTATGCCCGAACCAAAGGTAAGTCCAGAGGGGTTAAAATTTGAAGAGATAGAGGAAACTTATAAGATTATGAAACAACACTTCCATAATTTCTATAATGACACCGTTGCGAAGGGTAAATTAATACCTGTTAAA
>Ga0233413_10000054_pt1 | contig 59248 bp, 54 predicted proteins | sample Na_anoxic_6_MG_FD_189019 | JGI IMG/M metagenome (GOLD analysis project Ga0233413, IMG submission 189019) | Seawater microbial communities from Saanich Inlet, British Columbia, Canada - Na_anoxic_6_MG | ecosystem: Environmental > Aquatic > Marine > Inlet | place: Canada: British Columbia...
CGACGCGTCTCTCTATGATGTTTGCAATGCCGCTCGCTTTCCCATTCTGGAGGGCATAATCTACATCTTCCACACCAATCACCAAGTCCTTTACAAAGTCCTGTATAGGTATCGCGTTCCCGCACCTTTCATTCAGAAATAAGTTGATGTTGTTGTAGTTGTTGACCACCTTGGGCTCCGCAACAGCAGTAAGCACCCCGGACTTGATCTGCTTCATCTCCTCCTTCAATAGCTCGTTAGACTCGTGCGCACGATCCAACTTCTCCTCTGCCCGATCCATCTTCTCCTCCGCCCGGTCCATCTTCTCCTCCGCCCTTCTCCTCTCCTCCTCCGCCCTATCCATCTTCGACTGCAACAAGTCCAACACCTCCAGCACCTCGGTGTTGTCGACCGTCGGCAGCACTACGTTCTCCGCCTCCCCTACACCATGTAGGCATGCTCTCTTATGCTTCCAGAGCCCGCTCCTCGTACTGTAGGTGGATCCACAAGCGCATTCATGTCTGTTGTGATCCTCAGGAAACATTTGGAAACAATTCGTTACTTCGGTTACTTTTGCAGTGGGGTTATTCACTACATCGCACGTTTTTCTGTGACGATATAGGTTTTGTCGATTACTGTACAACTTGCCACAGACACATTTGTGACTACACCCCGTAGTCATCGTAATCTTGTTGTGTTTACCAGTTGACAAGTGTTTTGTATAATTTGCCTTTTGTGACGTAATATAGTCACAAGCCTCGCACGAATATTTTTTGCTCTTACTTTTCGTTACCTCGATGTTTCCTAAAGTTTCCATTGGCCACTTGACATAGTGAGACATTTTATCATGGGGTGGTGCCCTTTTTTCGGTGCCGTTTTTTCAGTCATGGTCTCAACCTGTTCGCGCAAAATCCGAAAATGAGACCATTATGCTCTGAAGTCACTTTTGCAAAAAACTGCGTTTTTATAAGTGATCGGTCAAACAAAAACTAGACATGCTTTTTCTATGTCTAGTTTTGATATTCTCACCACCCTTTAAAAAGTGATATTTTTTCATTTTTTGGCTCTCCTACACAATGAAGGGTATTGTGGGTATGTGCTTTTACTATGCGGTCTACATACTGTAGGCAATTCGCCCACCCAGTGGTGTAAAATAATCTTGACATAGGTCAATACGATGCCGCAATTGAACCGGGAACAGCTTGAGTACGCCAAGAGGAAGGCGGGTAGACATGGGGTGCGTGTGGCTTATTCGACACGTAAGTATAAGAAGCTGGATGTGTTTGACAAGGAGGGGGATAAGATTGCTAGTATTGGCGACGTTCGTTATTCTGATTATCTCCAGCACGGGGACGCTGAACGGCGTCGCAGATATAAGATGCGTCATGAGAAAAACCGCCATGTGAAGGGTAGCCCGGGCTTTTACGCAGACAAGATACTCTGGTAGATGAGGCTAGAGTGCGTCCCTTACCCGTAGAATGACGGGCTCCTGCAGCTCGGTGGGGATCATTCTCATGTCGATAAGTGTGCTGTTCAAGGCAAATTGATCGGCGGCGCCTGGGTGCTTGGCCATGCATTTAGCTCTGTAGTCTGGATCGTCATAGCATTTGGCGGCTGTCTTCGGACCGCACTTTGGGAAGATGCCGGGGATACAGTCGCTCGTATCCCCCGCCATGATTTTGCAAAACAGGTCTTTCTGGGGGTCGCCGTAACACTTGGGACTATCGGTGAGTAGCTTGTATTTTAGGTCCATGATAGAGACGCGGTCACTGGCGAGTTGTAGGTAGTCCATGTCGCTCGCTACGATTACGACTTTGTTGTCGGGCGATTTGTCTAGGATAAGTCGTGTGGCGACGGCCACACAGTCATCGGCCTCGAGCGACGGGGCCTTTAACAGCTGTTCACAACCTCCGTCGGTGAACAGTCCGTCGTACGCCATGGCGAAGAATGGACCACCCTCAAAGACGTCGTCGCGCTCCCGGTTCTTTTTGTATCCGGGGAACAGTTTCATTCGCCATATCGTGGCGCGCGGGCAGTCCTTGCTCACCCACATCGCGACCGTTTCGCTCTTCCCGTGGAGTTTTGCGACCTTCTTCTTCAGCTCTTTTAGTTTGTTGACGAAAGCAGACCTGTATCTCTCTACGAAGTCCGGTTGACCAATCGGGTTCTCGAGTGGTTCGTCGCGATGCGCGTTATTCCACCACTGATGAAGTGCATAGTAACGGTAGAAGCAGTAGTAGCTGCCGTCGACGAGAATGTATATCATGGCTCTATAAACAATGATATACGCACTTACGTATCAATTTTAGGCTAGTCCTGTGGGAAACATGTTACGACAAGCCGCGTCAAGCTCTTCAATGAAGTTTCTCTCTGTCTCCAGACCTCGATGGACACCTTCGGCGAGCGCGAGCGACAGCTGTACCTTACAGAAGAGCTTTGTCAAACGTAACCCGTGCTCGCGCAACACGTTGTTGAGACCGTTGATGTCAGTCACACCGCATCCTCCGAACTCTTCCACCACCGTCTTCAGCATGTCCGCCAGTTTAGAGACAACCGTGTGGGAATCAGTGGCGATGATCGTCTCTACGCGGTCGCGCGGCTCAGCTGACGTTCGAAGGATGGAACTGGCCGCGGCGTCGTAATCTCTTTTTAACAATGCGTGAAAGAACTGGAAGAAGTCGTTTTGCTCTTCTCGAGTTAGTGTGCATATTACGCCCATATCGATGACACCAATACATGGAGAGTGTCTGTCGCCCATGAACAGGATGTTACCTTGGTGGAAGTCCCCATGGTATGTGCCGTCAAACAGCAAGCATTTAATATCAAACTTGGCAAGGCACGCGCTGTATGGTGCTTTGTCTTCGGGATCTAAGTCAGCGAGCTTCCTTCCCGTCAAATAGTCCATTATGATGGCGCTGTCTTCACATCCCTTCGAAAACGCAGGATACGTGCACGGCACGGCCACATAGTCTATGCGCTTGTTCATGTCGTGCAGCACGTTGATATTCTCAGTTTCCTTTACAAAGTCAAGTTGCTCGAGCAACCCGGTTTTATTCTCTGTGAACATGGCGTCAATATTCAATGCTCTTAGAGAAGGGAAATAAGAGAGAACGTGAACAAGCGCCTCGATCTCCTCCAGAGCAACCTCCAGCTTGGAGCGAATGCCATTTCGCATGACCTTAACCGCGACATCGACAGACTTATTGTCAACCGTTACTTCACCTCGATACACGAGTGACACCATCCCTGCATTGGCGACGAGATACTCATCACCTTCGCTTTTGACACGCACGCCATTGTCGGTAAGTTTCTTGAGCGTTACATTATCCACCTCCTCGGGCTCATGAGCCACATTATCAGCGTACTGTGAAAGGTATTCTAATGAGGGCGCGTCTAACAGCTGGCAATCGGACGATATCGCTTGAAGGAACTTGACATAGAAGATGTTCCGACAGAGAAGACCGTTTGCCAAGTTGGTAACAAGTGCCAACTGATCGCGCGTTACAAGATACTTCACGCTCTCGAGGGTTAATGTAACTATCGAGGATATCACGAACCCTAGATGCTTCCACACGATGTTCATATCCGGCTCACACTGTAGTACCGTCACATATTTTCTATAAATGTTTTAACACGCAGGAACATTTTCTTGGTAAGAAGACCCATTATATTCTCCATGTAGATCGGGAGCCGCTCGTGGACCGTGGCCTTAAACATGTATGAAACTTGCACCTTGTGTGGATCGGCCCATGAGAACACCATCTCGGAGACGCAATCATGGATCGGCGATGCTCCAGCCGGAAGGGTGACGGGGCACCAGTCGCTTCGTCCCGATATCGTTATCTTCCCAGGCTGTCTGTTAACGGTCGTGCGTATGTACATGTATTTTTGAGGGATACCCAGCTCCGCGCCAAATCTCTTAAGAACATACAGTGTATCGAAGCTATCGGCCGATGTCTTGTTCAATGTCTCCACGCGTTCAAGAATATCGGGGTTAAGTCCCGCAACCATGTCAAACATCGCTGTGTCGACTATACCGGGCAACTCCACGCTAGGATTCGACAGCTCGAACCAGATGTAGAACGCCCCGGTCGACTTGGCCTTGCCTAGTACGATCCCGCTCTTCTTGTCTATCGTGATGATGTCGCTCTCATCCATTCCCGTGTTACAATCTAGACCAGCTATTTTAGATGAGTGATGAACTCATCTAGAATATTCGCGTCGCTCAACGGGACCAAGTAGTAACGCCGGCGTGTCTGGCGCGCTCAGCGAGAGTGCTGCGTGGCGTTTGTGGGTAAGACGGCGGATGGAAACTCGTGTAAGGGCTGTGCGTGTAAGGGCTGTGCGTGTAAGGGCTGTGCGTGTAAGGGCTGTGCGTGTAAGGGCTGTGCGTGTAAGGGCTGCTGCTGCTGCTGCTGCTGCTGCTGCCGTAGTGCGTTGGGCTGGAATAGCCGAAAGGGTAAGATGAATGGTAGTCCGAAGGGCTTTGACGAGTATAGGGCATGCGAAGGTTGTATCCGGTGGACGAATACATAACTGGGACATTAGACGGGCGAGATTTCGCCATCTGTTTTCCAGGTCCTATATCGAACGAGGGGAAGACATCTTTGATTGCCTTGCGAAGCGCCTTCCGTCTCGTTTGACACGAGACCCGCAATCGGCGAGTGAATGTCGCGGGTCTTCGGCCAAGCGTTACGGACAGTGTGACATCTATGTCATAAATAAACGGCACACCCTCCGCCCCTCCAGCGCCCCCCTTCTTAGTGCGCGATCGCGTCGCCGTTGACGATGAAGTCGCCGTTGACGATGAGGGTGGTAACTTAAAAGAAACCTTTCGCGTCTTCGACGACGTTTTCGACGAAGCTGAAGTCTTCGACGAAGCTGAAGCTTTCCGGCGCGACGCCGGGGTTCTGCGGTCTTTCTCCTTATACTCACCGTTCCATGTTTGGCTTTCGATCGTGAATATGCGGTTCTTAACATAGAGAGGCGCACCAGCCGGGAAAACTAGAGACAACAAAGTTCGTATGTTGGATACGATTACCGACCTTTTCTCCTCGGCGTTTGACGTGACGGGCCGCGGGAAGGTATCAAGCATCTTCGCCAGGTACTTTGGAACCAGAAACATGCGGGCAAGTGAGTAGTTATCGTCAGAGTTGAGCCCAAGCTTTTTGGCAAGGGCGACGAGATTATCTCGCGTTATCTTCACCCATGGAAGGAAATATAAAGGGGACGTCGACCCCAGCCCATACGAAATCCTACTCATGTAAGGGGAGTATTTGAAGCTATCTTCGGCCTCACCTTCTAGCTTGACATGTATATTAAGTAGAGCCATGAGTGGTCTGTTATCCTAATATACATATAGATATTTTTCAACTACATAGCGGTGGATGCAAGATAGTTGAGTGCTTGAACTTGTTTGTTGCGTTTGTCTTGCTTGTCCGCTTTGGCAAGAGTCGCGTGAGCCTTCGCGATCTCGCCGCTGCTCACGATGCCATCCTTATTCGTGTCCAGCACTTTGTCGAGGTTTTTGTAGCGCGCGGGGAGCACACACAGACTGCTCTGTTCGTTGAACAAGTAGTTCGCTAAAATCATGAACGCCGCCGTCAGAAGGATGGAGGTAACGAGGTCCTTTGTGCTCATCCACGCAACCGCGAATATAAAGAGCTCTCTAGCGAACGATCCGCGCATGAACGCCTCCTGTGACTGGCTGAAGCGGAGGTCGACATAGCGGCCGCCTATGTTGACGAGTATCATGATGACGCCGGCAATGAACTTACTGTTGTTGAGAGAGAACAGCCCACGTTGAAGGTTCTCGAGTAGCATCATGACTATACTTAGGCGACAAAAAATTACACACCTATTCTCTTAAGAAGTCGCTTAGCCGTGTCCTTCGCGAATAGAATGTTTCGTCTAAGCGCTTGTCTAACAGTTCGCCACGTACGGCGTTTAAGCGATACTAAGGTAGCGAAACCCTCGACGGTTGGCTGCGGTTGCAGCATTGCGATCAGTAGCGGGGTAATCACTATAAGAACGATTGCACTAATGACATACGGAGCGTACTTATAGGAGGCCATAAGTATACTCTATGCTAAGATAGTTACGTGCTCGGAGGATCGCCGGCGGGGGCCACGCCCACAGGAGGCGGACCACCCGATGGGACCTGGGTCCGCACCCCGGACGGTGGTGATGTCGGAGGCGCACCGGGCACGGCAGTGGCGGCGGTCGCCACAGCCCCATCGGGAGCCGCATTGGCTTTCTTGGACGAAGCTGTGGTTCCTGTGCTGGTGGGCCGCAAGGCTTCGTCAATGGAAAGACGATCTGTAACACTGAACTTACACGACTTCCGGCAAGGATCGCAAATGCCTCCTTCCGGGAAGGTTACATAGGGGAAAGACTGCTCAATATCTCCAAGACATATCATCTTTCCCTTGGGATCGACCAGCGCCTCGTCCTTTCGACAGTATGCGGCACGGAAAGATGCCTCGTCCTTAATGTTCGAAGGAGGCCTAGCAGGCGGCGCTGGACCACTCGGCGCACTTGGCGCACTCGGTGCACTCGACGGGCTGCCACTCGGTGCACTTGGCGCACTCGGCGCACTCGGCGGGCTGCCGCTTGGTGCACTCGACGGGCTGCCGCTTGAGGTGCATTTGAAAAGAGTGGACGAACACGTTCCACTGTAGCACTGGCCATCGTCATTGCATGCCATTCCGCTAGGCAGGTCGGTCGCGTCGCAGTTAGTGCAGTCCTCTGTCACAGTCTTACTACAGCAGACCGGTCGGACTAGTACGTCCGACGCGGAATCGGTAGGGCCGTACCCGGTTTTAGCATTCCAATCACGCGAATGCTCGAGCCGTCCTTCGTCGTCAACCGACCCCTCGAACCCCTCGCGAACGTTGGCTAAAACGCTTGCACAGAGGAAGGCCATTGCAAGCCCAGCCAACAGGTCTCTGCACGCGACGGCCGCAACGGTAAGTATCAATAGTGAGCGACCCCACATAGATGATCCTAGCCCATAGATAAAGCTGGGTCTGTAGTGATATGCTAGTAAGACACCCAAAACAACTCCGAAATCTAGAAGCTCGCTCATTCCGTATGTATATAGGCGATAAAAATTGCGCATTGTACGATTGCTAAAAAATAATCTCGTTCTGTAGTAAGAATGTCTTTGCTCTTAACTGCGGCTACAGTACCTAGTGAAGATGATACTAAGACGACAAACTTTCGCCATAAAAGAGCATCGAGACAGAACATGCAAGCACTTAGTGGAGCGCTATCAGGGGGCGTGCAGGCGCCCGTGCAACAGCAGCAGCCCGCGCGGCCGAGCATGGCGGAAGACGCCGGCGCCGGTTTGGCAGACTTTAGGCCTCCCACTCATCCGATTAGCGGGGCTTCGTGCAATCCTCGCGCTCTGGAAGCGCCGCCACTTGACACCAACATCGGTGTGACAAGACCCCCATCCGCGACCGCTAACGTTCAACCTGCGCCGGGCAACACAAACGACGCCGCCCTCACGGTCGAGGGCTTTCAGAACCTTCCGTCGGGCTACGCGCAGGACTATTATAAGAGACTTGTGCCTATGTACGCGGATGCTGCTGGTAGTGGCAATGCTTATGGTAGTGGTAATGCTTCTGGTAGTGGTAATGCTTCTGGTAGTGTCGCCGGCGGCGGGTCAAACGAGCTACTGAGAAAGCTAAACCAGATCATCCACATGCTAGAGGAGCAACAGGATGTGCGTGCCGGAAGCGTCAATGAGGAGCTCATACTGTACTGTTTCCTAGGTGTGTTTACCATCTTTGTGGTGGACTCGTTCGCTCGAGCTGGCAAATACATTCGGTAAGTCCGTCCGGTAAGTCCGTCCGACACGGTGATCTTTATATAACAATTGTAACATCTTTGGCGTCCAAAGGGCGAGCGGCAAAGTTGTAAAGGTAGTACCCGGTAGGGCTCCGCGGGAGCATCTCCTCAAAGGACTTACTGGCCTCCCATCCGGCGTACCATGAGCACGTATCTCCAAGCATCTCCACGCAGAGAACCCCGTACTTCCACTTAGCCATAATCTTCCTTGAGGCCGTCGCTGCAGCCGCTGCGAAGTCCAGTGGACCGGCGTCGGGAGACAAACAAATGGTCCCGATGAGCGCAGCGGTCTTTCGCCCCCCGAATGTGCACGTTTGATCTCTGAAAAAGAATAATGCCATGCGTTCGTTATGGATCGTCACAAGCACCGCGTGGATGTTCCCTGTCGAGAGCAGTCGGCGCATGTTCTGAGGCCCTGCGACGATAGTGCACCCATCCTTTCGACACATCGTTCCTATAGCATCTTCCAAAATATATGCCTTGTCTTCGTCAAGAATGGTTGCCGTCAATCCGCGACGCAGGTCGGTTTTCTTGCCCAAGTCATGGGCGATATAGCTGATCGTGTTCGCACTAAGAGTACAAGTCGGGAAGGTGCATAGTGGCACGGTCTTCATAAGTGTTCCCTCGCGTTTGAAAAGAGAAACGTGCACCTTCGGCTCCTTGCGGCGTTGATGGTAGTGGTGTGTATGGATTAACGATGTCGCTATATCTTTCCCCCGATGCCTAGAGTGCACGCAGAGATAGTCCACATAGTAAACCGGTCTTCTACGGCCGGCCATACACATAAAGACGGGGCGGGTTGTCATGATGCCCATAATCTCATCTAGTGTACAGACGCTACTGGCACCGCCATGCGCACCGCCATGCGCACCGCCACGCGCACCGCCATATAGCCGATGTGGTTGAGTGTATTGGGAGACGAAACAAGGGAACGAATGCCCCTGGAAATAGGGTGCATAGTTTGACATGGATGGATGATACTGGCAATCATGGGTGTTCATGTAAAAGTTCCGGATGAATGCCACATGACGATGCATAAGGCTACCCGGCAGCTCCGTAAACTTGTAATTCGATATTTCGACAAGCTTAACGAAGCGATCGAGCGTCGGCGGCGATTTGCTTATGGTTCCTGCAGGCCTTATCCACCACCACAAGTTATGCAGATGGAAAACCGGCTGACGAGACCAGAAGGGATAGCGTAGTCTGAACCATAGCTTAAACATCACAAACAAAGAAAGCATCAATGCGATGAAATAAACAATCATGCCTAGACAGTATGATTGTTATTAAACGTTGAAAGCAAGAAAAAGACAACACTACAACTCACCTCACCTCAGCTCACCTCAGCTCACCTATTCGGGTTTCTGCAACATGTAGAGGTACTGGTATTCGTAGCCTGCCGGGAGCAGATCAGCCTTTCCTATCATGATGAAGCCAACATCTTTTGCAGCGTTGATAATAGACTTTTGCGTCGGCATGTACAGAACATGCTCGTTCTGTCTGGCCTTTCCGGTAGCGCCAGCGCTTTCACCGTCTTTATTCTGGAACGTCTCTTGAAAGATGGCCGTGTCGTTAGCGAAATCGTCGACAAACGACGCCTTGTATCGCATGTTGTCGAACACCACAGTGCTCTCGGTTATTCTCTTGTCAGCATACTTTTGGGGTGAAACCGCCATGAGCGACGCCGCCGCGGGAACAATGGGGTCAAACATCGTGCGATCTACTAGATGAAGCACGAGCATACCGCCCGGCATGAGCCAGTTGTAGGCGTTTTGCAAGAACCGCTTTTTGTCTTCGATCTGATAGATCGTGAAGTAGAGACACAAGACATGCGTGAAGGACTGTGCCGGATATAGCATAGTGTCCAGTACATTCCCACTTTTAAACTCCACGTCCGGATAGTTCTCTGATGCCTTCGCCACCATGACAGGAGACAGGTCGACGCCGCGGGCGTTAAAACCCTTCTTCTGGAGAGCGCCGACGTGATGACCCGTGCCCGATCCCACATCGAGTATGATGCTCTCGCTTGTGGGGCCTGCCGAGTTGATAATCTGACCAATCTCATAGTCGTTTTTCGCCTGACTAAAGAGTAGATCGTCATAGATGTTGACATAGAACTCATCTAGGGCCTCCGGCCCCCGTTTGACAACAAAGTCGGTGTTCTGGACGAAGCCTTCGCGATGGGTCACGGGCGCGGCCGAGTTATACAGGAGAATGAGGATAAGCAGCACCAGCAAGATGGCGATAACTTTGCCCCAGGGCGTCATTTTAGTTATGGTTTTCGCGAGCCCGTCCAACATGTCTGCGTATGTATTGTCGCGATATTTTTTGTGCGACAGTTCTCTATGTGCGATGTATCTTCGTTAATAACAGATGTCAGGAAACAGGACGCCTTCAAAGGAGTATCGTTCACCGGTTACAAGAAGACAGCCGTCCTTAAGGAGTTTACGGCAGCCATGAAAGAGGGTCGCGTTGAGCCAGCATGTTATTGGAGCGCCGAGCTTGTATGCGCGGGCCAGTTGGCCGACTTGTGGGACACCATCATTGCTTTCGCCGCCAAGTACGTCCATAGTGCGAACGCGTTGATATTTCCTTACCTGGAGATACGGCTGTCCGCTTTCAAGGACCTCGTTAGAGGCGGTTTCATTGGACAAGAGCTGGAGATGCGCAACAACGCCCCCACGCGCAGGCTGCTGGCGGAGATAGTATCCACCATATGCTTCTCGCGGAAAGCTCATGCCATCGAAACGGTTAAAATTAAAAAGCAAGAAGAGTTTGACATGCTGAGTATGTCGAGCCGTCTAAAAGCCCCAGACATGAGTTACGCAGCGAGGTTCATGAAAGAGGATGACGCTCAGGAGCTTCTAGTTGCTATGAATGAACTGGCCTATCATGTATCCATGAAGTCCCGAAATGCGATGCTGGCTTGCTACTGGATTGAGTGGATTATCGAGTTCGAGTCGTTATGCAGAAAGAAAAAACAGACATGTGAGTGCGCGAGACGGAGCATAGGCGGCGTGGATGACAAGTACGCGAAAGACCCTATCTGGTTGGTATGGGAGATACTGGTAGAGCAACTTGCCGAGCGTCAAAAGCCAGGGCTGACTAAAGTCATGCGCAGTCTAATAGGGTTGTTTGCATTGCGATACACGACTGGATGTAAGAAGAAAAGGAAGTGCCTTCTCTATTTCGCGGTAAGCCTACTTACTTCTAAGGTGGAAATGGGCGGCGGATTGTGTTCCCATAAGGCTGAAGTGGGGGCGACAGTGGAGAAGATAGGCGCCATCTATCACCAAGTGAAGAAAGGAGAGCAAGCGCCTAAGGAAGATGCGATGACGATGGGCGTGACGAGTGTGCGGAGTAGCGTAGAGCGGTCCGCGGCCAAGCTTCAGATAATGAGCCGCTTGGCGCTTACTGGGACCCAGTAGTAAATAACCCAAACCCCTTTTCCCCATCCCTTTCTACTCGTCTTCACTTACGCGGCTTGTACACTACGTACTTGTCGGCGCCCGCCGCATGCCGCAAAGTTGGAATGCTCGACCGCTTCCAGTCACAACCGACAGACTTTTCCGACATGTAATACGCGTCCCCATTCTCCAAGATCAAGTCAAATCGCTCTCCGATTGGCTTGTTCCTATGAAACCATTGGTAACACAAACGCATCGAACCGCCGATTCGCAGCGCGGCCACCTTTCGCCGCTCCGTATCTCCATGGTAGCCAATTCCGGTGCCTTTTTTGTGGTAGTAGTTGCCCTCGCAAATGAGTTCCGTCGGCGTCGTTCCCACTGCATTTCCAAGCAAGTCCCGAACTCCCGTCACTTGTGGCGCGTCGCTCCATGCTGCAATCGTTCCCTTTCCGTTTTCATAGTCAGGCACCTGCGCCACTTCGCCCCACATAACATTTTGCCGCGCATGCTTGTTCAAAACGCGCTTGCGCCGGGTATCCCAGTACTTCGTGTCCCATGTAAGCGCCTCCAACTCTGTCTTGATCGCCGCGCAACCCGCATCGCTGAAAGCCTTCCGGACGACCAATATGAAAGCGTCTTCCCCTGCCACTTCCATTCCCGTCCAGTTATTCAATTGGTAAAGCTGCGTCGGTCTTCCACGACCTTCAAAATAGGTCTGCGCGCGCTCCAAATCTCCCAGCTTCCAGCCACTTCCGGGCGCTCCGCGCGTTCCAAGCTGCTCCATGCCGACGTGATTTTCTCCAGATTCCGCCAACGTCAAAGTAAACGTCTTGCTCTCCTCCATCGTGTTTATGTCCACATTAAGGGTGATAGTTAGATCAATTTTCCATGGGAAACTTATCCGCAGTTAGAGTAGAATGGCTAGACATGAGAGAAGAACCAGAAGGGGGCGGAGGACGCGGCGCGGTGGATTAGTCACCACCGCGCGTAGAGCTCCAATTAGCGCTCGCAGGCGGCGAAGGTCGATTTCGGGGCGTACTAGACGTCGCTAAAAACAAAATCTGCGGTCTATGTATAAAGTATGGTCGATAAGAAGATGCGGGAGGCACTGACGAAGGCGTGGAAGTCGCGGTACGAGTACGTCGCCCGTGCGATGGGAGCCGACACCCCAGCTAAGCAGAAGAAGGCGGCGGAGATAGCCACCGAAGAGATGCTCGGAGTGGCGGAAAACGCCGCGGAGGGTAAAGTGTACAAGGAAGTACTTGACGACTTCATCAAGAAAGTGGTTGAGCCGCGCGCCACACCGCCGCCCACCTCCGACCGCAAAGAGGCCGCGCGCCGCCGTCAAGATGCTGTAGATCATGACTATTTCGTTCAAAAAATGACCTCGATAAAGTCGAAAGCGCGAGCGCCGCGCGGCGGCTCCAGGAAGCACCGCACCAGTAAGCACCGCACCAGGAAGCACCGCACCAAGAAGCACCGCACCAGGAAGCACATGACCGCGAAGAAGCACCACTCTCGCAGATACCGGAAGGGTAGCAAGAGCCGGACTAGACGCGGCCGCAAGGACTTCTCCACTAAGAAGTCCAGCAAGGTCTTCAACCGCCGGAGCCGCTACCAGAGGCGTTCGTCCCGCGGCATGAAGCGCAGGCCGTTTAGTAAGCGCCAGAGGGGTGGGATGCTGCTGTACGACCCGCCGCGATCGCGCGCACAGCGACCGCGCACACAGCGGCCGGCGGTGCCTGTGGCACCGTAAGGATGGGCTGGCGGCGGATCACTGAGCTTCGTCGAATAATTGGTATCCTCAGACATATTAAGCCCCAAACAACTTTTTATCTTGCGTTAAGATATAATGGCTCGTACTCGGAGACATGGCATGCGCAAGCACCGCACCAAGAAGCACCACTCTCGTAGATACCGGAAGGGCAGCAAGAGCCGGACTAGACGCGGCCGGAAGGACTTCTCCACCAAGAGGTCCAGCAAGGTCTTCAACCGCCGGAGCCGCTACCAGAAGCGTTCGTCCCGCGGCGCTCTGCGCAGACCGTTCCGGGGGGGGTCGGCGGCGTACGGTGGGTGGGGTTCGTGGGGTGTATAATAGAGCCCCTCACGTTTTTCAGATATCTAGACAAAGCCTCCATCTTTCAAGTCTAATAAGACAATAAACAAATATTGTCTCATTAGCTTGTTGAACAGCTTTTTATCTTGCGTTAAGATATAATGGTTCATACTCGGAGACATGGCTCGCGTAAGCACGCCAAGAAGCACCACACCCGCAAGCACCGGACCGCCAAGAAGCATGGTCGCAGACACCCGCGCAAGGGCAGCAAGAGCCGGACCATGAAGGGCCGCAAGGACTTCTCCACCAAGAAGTCCTCCAAGGTCTTCAACCGCCGGAGCCGCTACCAGAGGCGTTCGTCGCGTGGCGCTCTGCGTCGGCCGTTCCGCAAGCAGCGGGGCGGGTGTGGCGGAGGCGCGCCGTGCGGCAGCGATCAGTTCTGCGGTGGTGAGACGGGTGCGGAGAAGTGCATTTCCTCCGGGGAGGGCGGAATAGGTGACTACTCTGGCGCTACCTAAACTGGACGCGACAACATCAAACCTAATCTAACTTATTAACATAATGAGACAATTGGCAATTGCCGGTGTCATTATGTTAGCACTTGATGCGATATATTTAGGGATTACCCGGGGCTTCTGGGGAAATGTGGTGAGTTCCGTCCAAGACGGAAAGATGAAGATAAGGCATTTCTCTGCGTTAGGAGCGTACGCCCTTCTACTGGTTGGTCTGAACTACTTTGTATTAAGAAAAGGTTCGAAGCCTATAGACGGGCTCCTTTATGGCATCGTCACATACGGCACGTTCGAGCTGACAAACCACGCCATCCTCGACAGGTGGCCGATGGACGCCATCTATTTAGACACTTTGTGGGGTGGGTTCTCCATGATGGCCGTCACGTACTGCGTGAACAAGCTACGTTAGACGCGTCAATGCCCTCCCGTGACATAAATCGCTTTCCAGCACACTTGTGACCATGTAGCGTCTCGGGGGAAGCGGACCTCACGTCGCCACCCCGCCCACTGTATACAACTCGCTTGATCCTAAGCGAGCGAATGATCCGACAACAATCCATACACGGCGCGGAGTCTTGCAGTCTATCCCGCGCATCCCGTGCGACGTACAACGTTGTCTTACGGAGCACCCGCCCGCACCGCCCCTTTTATTGAGTATTCCCATCGGCCTCCCTTCTGTCCGTAGAGAGCGATCACGTGCCGAATTGCTGCCATCTCCGCATGACAGGAACACATTCCGTCGAGCATCCCATCTCGCGACTGGGTTCTGTACGTATTCACACCCCGACCGACCACCGTGCCGTTCACGACGGCCACACATCCGTGTTGCGCGCGCGAGCACCCAGACGTTCGGGCCAACCCCCAAGCTGTTTGCATGAACTTTCCGTCAGCACGACTAAGCATTATCTCCGTTTGTGATCTAGACTGAGATAATGTATTAAATCAATTTTTGCGAAATATCCAATCCTTTCCTGCCACCCAAGTGGAAGAACCGCCATTAAAATGTCCGAGGACTATATACAATGGAAACCGCTTCCCCCCTTATTCCTTCTGGTGCTCCGAGATTACCTTCGCCCGAGGCGTTAGTCGAAAATGCTGGAAGCGCGTCGGCGGGCTTCTTTAGCTCAAAATGGTTCCGCTATGGGATATTGGTCTTGATACTGGCTATATTGGGGTTCAATCTGTTCAACTATTTAGGCACGGCGACCGACAAGATCAGTTCGGTAATTGGTCCCATAGTCAAACCTATCGCTAAGGTATTCGGTGACACGGTAGGTGACGCTACGAAACAAACTGTAAACGTCGCTGCAAAGGGGGCCAGCGCTGCCATAAGCAAGACGGCCGATGTGACGACGGGCGGTATTGACAAACTTCAGCACGCGCTTCATAGCAAAACACAGGACGCGCCACCCCTGCCTCACCACACACCGGGTGCACCGGTAGCGACGGCGTCTACCAAAGATGACGCGACAAAGAAGGCACTTGCTCACGCCAAATCAGCGCCCAGTCGGCCGGAGCCGGACGACACTGGGAGTTCGACGCAATCGCGGAAACAGGGTGGTGGCAGCGGATACTGTTTTATTGGTCAGGACCGCGGGCACCGCACGTGCATCCAGGTCGATCGTAGCGAGGACTGTATGTCGGGGGACATTTTCCCGACGGAGGCCATCTGCATAAACCCGGCGCTAAGACCCTAGGCACGCGTCTAGCCATCAAGAAAGTCATCAACGCCGTTGGAATAAGTCCGCTGGGGGTGAAAACGTGTCAAGGGCACGCCAGAGACGTCTATGAGACATTGCGTGGTGGGGGATGACGGCACGTCGGAGGCCGTTAACGGTTGGCATGGCGCAGCACACTCGACACTGCTTCCGTCATCGTTCTCATAGAGCAGTTTCCGGTCGTCCACCACCACCCAGGACTTGGTGTTCGGATTGGTCGCGGTCTGCGTCTGCTGGGCGAAGGACATGTGTGGAAGATATTGTCCTCTTACGGCTCGAACGTATCTTTGTTTTCGCGTGGAGACGTCTGCGACCGTTGTCATGGCGCGACCGCTTCTCACTCCTTTATATTTGAGGATCGCACATTTTCGCTTCTCATCCAATTGCTTGGTCGTAAAACCGTTCAGACCGCCGAGAGGGATACACGACGGCCTGAACCTCGTCCACGGGGGCGCCCCCGGTGTTGGGAACGGCACCCCTCCCGAGCAATCTGAAGGGTCGACATATTGGGTAGGGATAACCATCTTTAACATACGACATTATTTTTAATGTTCGTATGTTACCTACACTCCTTCAAGGGTTGTATCCGTCTTCGGTTCCAATGAAGAACCACCTAGACGACAAGTATTTCGGCTTGGTCTTCGTGAGATCGTCTGCCTTCATCTTGAGGTTGGGCCCCCCATTCACGATGGACTGGATTTTGGCCATACCGAGCGCGTGGTCGAAGTATTGCAGTGCGGACACGTAGCCGGAGAACCCTCCATTCATTCCGACGTAAACATCGCCGTAGTTTTGCTTCGGGACGCTCGCGAGTACGTGGCGGCGGGCAAGTGTACCATTGATAAAGACATCGAGGTTTCTTCCGCTGCACTGGATGACCACGCACACCCACTTCTTCATGGGTATGTCGCTGATGCTTATCTTCTCGTTGATCGTGTCGAACGTGTTCATGACAACGACCAGCTCGTTGGTATCGGGGGCGATGTAGAGACCAGGTGCGTTGTTCGGCTGGCTCAACCCCGCCATGTCGCCATCATGGTGTATGCGATCACTGCCTTTGTGGAACACATGCTTGAACTGGCCCTTCTTATACTCAAGGTCCTCGATGTACACCCAGCACACCCAGGCGAACTCAAGTCCCTCTTGTTGGTTGACAGATCGGAGGATTGGTTTGGCCCCCTTAACAGATGGGTCCTGTGGTACTACGATGAGCTGGCGCGCGTCGACCATACCATCGATAATCATCGGACTGTTACTGGGTGAGAACGCCCGCTCGATGATAAACGCTCCAAAGCGTAGCAGTATGATGAAGATCACCAGTATCAAGAGCAGGAATGCGAACTTGGCCACAACACTGTTTGACTCCAGGAAGGCGCGCGTCCCGGTTACGTACTTGTTAGAGGAGAAGCGACTAAATGGGCTTGATCGCATGAAGCTCCCGGGACCTGCGTACCCACTCGCGCCCCGAGACACAGACCCGGAAGACGATGAGGACCCGAGGCCTGAGAACGGGGCCGATAGCGATGACGTCAACCCGGAAAAAGGACTATGGTAAGAGCTAGACGACGAAGACATGAAAGTATACTATACCTGAAGAAAATATATAGTATACTGGTTTGGGTAGTGCTGCCAAGTGCTAGCGCTTCTGGTAGTGCTGCCAACGCTGGCTTGTTCCCGTGTTTATATCTGAAAGCTTCCGGACTCCACGCCGTCCTCCATGAAAGCAACCTTAATTTTATACTTACCGAGCAGATTGCCGAGTATGCTTCCACCGAACCCTTCCCGATAGATGTCGTAAGCCTCCTGCGGGTTGGTACTGTTAGGCCAGTACTTCGCCTGACTAGTGAAGCCAGAGAAGCCACCGCCCGGTGTTACATGGACCGATGATCCAGGGTTGATTTTTGCGACACCCGGCAGCACACACGTTCTGGTCAACTTGCCATCCAGGTAGACGTCGACCGTGCGACCATTGACACTGATCAGCAGATTGACCCAGCGCTGAATAGGAACGTTGTCCACAATGCAATCGTGCATCACCGAAGCGCCCGAGCTCCCGCTCGACGACGGATAGCACTCGAGCGACACCTTGAGGTTGTTCTCGATAGCGCCTAAAGTGGTGGCCATGCCGGCCGCGCCGCTGCTGCTTCCCGCCCGGCCGAGTACAACCTTCTCTTCTCCGTACCGGTAGTTCCAGTCCTTCACGAAAAACCATATCGAGTACGTGTAGTTATTGGTCCCGGCGGCAGGAAGCTTGTCCGCAGAGATGATGGTCTCCTTCGAAGCGTCTTGCATTGAGCTCAGGGTAGTAGCGTTCGAGCTAAACAACCAGACCAACAGATAGATCGCTAGTATGACAGCCGCCACAATCAAGATTGTTTTCCAGACCATGTGTATATATATCAACGACAAAATATTGTCACACCGGAGGTGTCTTCCAGCGGTACGCGTTGTATGCAAGGGATATTTGCGTCAGGGACATAGGCTCCTTATAGTAGTGTACGTTTGCCGCGGCGCCCTGCACACCGTTAGCCGACCCTATGACGAGGTTGTCAAACGACATCGCGGGGACTGCCTCCGCGCCCGCCATCACCAATTCCCCGTTTATAAATATGTCGAGCGTACCACCCTTCATGTTAAGAACAATATGGTTCCAGCGCTGCAGAGGCATTTTGTAGCCTTTTAAGAGATGGATGGTCCGCTTGCCGTCATCGACGTGCTTGCCCTTGGCCTTCTGCATGGTCACGGTCAACGTGTTCGTAGAGCCGTTATAGAAGACGGTTGGTTTCCCTCCATAATCCAGAATGGGCGTGTTCTCGCCGGCCGCCTTGCTAACATTCGGTGGCTGCGGGTTCATGTAAAACCATGAGCTGATGGCATAGTTATAGCTAAATGGCCCGTCCTTTTCTGTGTCGCGGTCAGCGTGCAGGTTCTCATATGTCCCGACCGGGTGCTCCCGGTCAAGGTAAGCGGGCCCGCGTAGAAGGACCTTGCTTCTGTGATTGAGCGCCTTCTCCATGATCCACGGAATCAGAAAGCGGGCTACGATCAGCACCACTTCAGCCCCCAGTAGGATCCAAACCGTTTTCGTGGTTATCTTGTACTGGAACTTCACCCAGTCAACCAGACGAAGGATAAGGCACGGCAAATACAGCACGAGCTCCTTAACAATGCGCAGGATGCCGGGGAGGGCGATATTGCGTTTCGAGAAGTAGGGTACTACATACTTGTACGCGCCAGCAAGTGCGACACAGACCAGAAGCACATCTATTACTGTGGTGGCTTTCGTGTCGCCTGTCTGGTATGACTTGATGATCCAGACGATGAGCGCGACCAGCGCGCCCGCAAGCATTAGCAAATCCATAGAGGAGCCCACTTTGAAAAGATACTTCAGCGCCGACGGACGTTCTGAGTGAGCTGGCGGCGCACCTACTTCCGGACCGGAAAACAGTTCCTTTCTGCGCTGGAAGAAGAAGGCCAGCAGGATGATTTGAAATGGACCCGTTAGCAGGATGAGGTCTATGATGCCCTTATAGTCAATGAGCCATTGTTGACGCTTATCCTTAGAGAAGTAACCATCATACTCGGGTGAGCGCCAGTACTCCAGCCTTCTTCTAACCAGTACCATCAACCAAGCATACAGTACCAAGGAGAGAACCGTTATGATCGGTATCTTATGTATCTTAAGCTGCTTCAATATTTCGGTTGTCTGCATGTGTCCTGGTGTGTATATATACCATGCAGACAATCTTGTCTCGCTTGCCTGAGAACTATAAGTCAAACGTTTCTGTCATGGTTTTCTTGCCATGGCATTCGCGACACAAGGCCACCAGATTATCCACGTGGTTGCTCCCCCCGTGCTGAAGCCTGACCACGTGATCGACCTCAAACCAGGCTTTTAATGTCGTTTGACAGTGTTTACATCTCCAGCCTTGGCTAGCCGCCACGAACTTCTTCTTGCTTTCGCCGACCGAGCGCTTGGTGGCATTGCCTTTTCCTGATTGCAACATTCGCTGGGTCTGTGGTCGTGCCATTTCGTCACCGCCACCACCGCCGCCGGCCATGCCCCCGTTGAGCGCAGGAGCGCACGCCGTCGCACGCTTCCCCATCTGTAGCAAGGGAGAGAGGAAGTCGGTTGCGTTTCGGTCCATAGGCATATATTTAACCAAATCCGTGGCATGCGAGAGCACGTTGTGCGTCTCATCCGGTTTCTTCTTAATGAATAAATACAACGATAGACCTATAAACGCCACACCTGCCATCTGGTAATACTTCTTCCACGACTTCAGTATGGCTACATACTTGCCGTCGTGATACATGTTGAAAATCAGGAATGCAGTTATAAGGAGTACTATTATTCCAATCCTCATTACTAGTGTGCTGATAGTAATGAAGATAAAAGTGCGATAGCGGCGTACTGCGGCTGTTTAGTAGCCTACTTGGGTTCGCACTGGCCCGTTTTGGAGTTGCGCCGCGTCCCGCGTGGACAGCGTTTTGCTTTCTTCGCTGGTTGGCTCTTACGGGTGGCGGCAGACGCCACTCTTCCGCTTGATGTCCGACATCTGCCTAGGAAATGGAGGGTCCCTGCCGGGCAGCCATGTGCGGTCGTCGCGCTTGCTTTCGCTTTCGCCTTTGTCTCTACCTTCGCCTTTGTCTCTACCTTCGCCTTTGTCTCAGCCTCTTTCCGTACTACCGGTGCTGCACCCGTGCTCGCTTCAAGTATTGACCTCAGCTTGTCAGACCACGTCGCAGGGAGGGCACTTCCGCTGTAGGTTTTCATCTTCCCTATTCTCGATACCATCTTCCTAGAGAGGGCCAGCATTCGGTCGGCTAGCTCTGCAACGGGGATAGGCTTAGCTGCATGTTCCGCGCTATACGCGTAGACTTTAACGATATCGCGGACCTCTTTCTTTTCCGCGGACGACATACCTGTTGATCTAGAGCTCAAGAGGGGGATTAGTGCCGTTACAATGCCCCATACATCTGCATTGTGGAGGTAGACTTTTTTGAAGTAGGCTGCCTTATCGAACTTCCCGCCCTTACTAAAGGTTTCAATAATCGTGGTCAAGTAATCAATGTAGACGTAGACGAATGTTTGGGCCCTTGCCCCTGTATGAGCCATCATCGGGTTACATGCAAAAACGAGCGGGACGAAATTGGCCATTATGAACTTGAAATGAGACGGTTGGTTTTGCACGAGGTCGTCCCCGCACAACGGCATATGATTAATAGAAGTGATGAACATGCTCATCATCTCAGGCACGGAGGAGTTGCCTGGCGTCGTATCGTATGGTGTGCCGCAGTGCATGCTCGGTATGTTCCGATCAAAGAAGATACAGGAAAATGGAAGGTTGAATTGAAAAGGCCGACGCTTAACAAACGCGGGTACGCCCTGCCCGGAAGAAACGCCACCTAGACCCCAGTCGATAATCCTGAGATTGCCATCGGGGCCTAGCATGAGGTTCTCAGCCTTTATGTCGTTGTGTCCCACGCCCATTCTGTTCATCGGTCCGATGGCCTTGACCAGTAGGTCGGCTAGAGATGCTATGACGAACGCAACGCATGCTCCATTGGATAGGTTGCCCTTAATTACCGATTGCAGCTCCTGCCCTCCGTGCGGAATGTTGATTATGCGGGCGGAGGGCGGGAACGCGTACGTGCCAGCCGGCGTCCTAGTTGGCATCAGTGCGGCTGCCGACGACCTACCACAACGCGTGTTGAACCCGGCGATGTCCGCCGCGGTCGCGAATCCGGGCTTACACTCGTCCTTAGGGAACAGAAAGTAGTCGTCAAACCGCGGTATTCTTTTCACCTTTGCGTATACGATCTTTGCGATCTTGACCTCTTCGTCCAAATCCGTTTCTTTTAGTAGCTTGCTGACCCCGGCGGGGCGACGACTTTCCATTAGTTCCCGGGGTTTGTTCGCACACGGCAGCGGGGGCGCAAAAACACATCCGTACCCTCCCGCCGCAATGACCTCCCCACCTGTTTGTTCATTTCGTTCCTTCACCATGGGTTACCTATAGTATATAACGAAAAGTTTCTGCTTCATCGCCTATACATAGCGATACTTAGTCCGACAACCACCACGAGAACGCCGATCAATGCGATCTGTTGCCGGAGTCTCCCGTCGTTCTTCTCCATGATAACTTCTGGTATGTATTTGTCGTCGTAGTCGCGAATGAACCCGTCAAGCGGCACAGCCATCTCGCCCACAGAGACCCGGACCTTGCAGTAGATGAAGTGTAACCATTTCATAAACGCCGTCTTGGAGTCCAGATAAGGTGTGACCGGGTATCTTTCTAGCATATTGCTAAATGCGTCTCCAAGCGGGAACTGGGGGAAGAAAACTGGGATGTTATGGATAGTTTCGTAGTATTTCTTTCTCGTGACCTCGTTCGGAGTGTCTGGATACATCTTGGCCATGGTGTGTATTGTGAACCAAAACTTCGGTCCCCACACGCGATATTCAAGCGCCATAACATGAAACCACATAAAAACATCGTCGACACGAACACATAGCGCAATGAAGACAACATTTTGCAACAACTGCGGTCGTGGCGGGCACATATTTCAGCAGTGTAAGAGCCCAATAACGAGCATGGGCGTCATAGCATTTAGGTACAAGGATGGGCGACTTGAGTACTTGATGATATGTCGCAAGGACTCGCTCGGGTACGTGGACTTCGTGAGAGGAAAGTATCCCCTCCACGATAAGTCTTATCTCAGAAACATTTTCAGCGAGATGACGGTCGAGGAGAAGCACTCTCTTCTGACCAAGGACTTTGGTGAGATGTGGGAAGGACTATGGGGGCGCGATATCGGCATCCAGTATAGGGGTGAAGAGAAGTGCGCCCATTCTAAGTTCGAGAAGCTCAGGTGTGGGATCGCGACTGGTGAGGGCATGCATAGCATCGATACTCTCATTCGGGATACGCCCGCGGTCTGGGGCGAGCCTGAATGGGGGTTTCCGAAGGGGCGGCGGAACTACCACGAGAAGGACATAACCTGCGCGATGAGAGAGTTCGATGAGGAGACAGGTTATAGTAGAGATTTACTGACACTGGTCCAGAACATTCAGCCTGCAGAGGAGATATTTACCGGCTCGAACTTCAAATCATACCGTCATCGCTATTTCCTTGCCATGATGAGCCCCGACGCACTTCAATCCCGGGAGTGCCAGCGGAGCGAAGTGAGCGCAATGCGATGGATGCCATTTGACGACTGCATTGCTCACATCCGTCCATACAACCAGGAGAAACGCTCTATGTTGCAGGGGGTCAGCGATACGCTGGCGCGGTTCAGTTTATATTCTTAACGTATAACAGTGAATGCCTAGAACAAGAGCACGTGCAAAGAAGCCAGTAGCAGAGTCTATGACGGCAGAGGAGGTGGATCGCGCTTTAGCAGACGACGGGGCGCTCCCGATTGGTTTGCTAACCAGGCGGGAGCAGCTCAATGCTCTAGAGCTTTCCGACAGCGCGGGGCAGCGGTCGCATCTATACCCGTCTCTTGACGACCCATTGTTCAACGTCAAGATCGCAGAGAAGAAGGAGTTCTTCGACACCCGCTACTCCGGTGAGGTGAAAGATTTGGCCGAAGAAGCGGAACGCTTGTGTAACGCCGACTTCGAGCTAGCACCGCACCAGCTATTTGTACGGAACTTCCTTTCTTTCGCGACCCCTTACAACAGCTTACTATTGTACCATGGCCTCGGCTCAGGTAAGACCTGTTCCGCCATAGGTGTCGGCGAAGAGATGCGCGATTATTTGAAGCAGATGGGTATAAGTCAGCGCATTATTGTAGTGGCTTCGCCCAATGTCCAAGACAACTTCCGCACTCAGCTGTTTGACGAGCGTAAACTAAAGGAAGTGGACGGGCTTTGGAACATCCGAGCTTGTACGGGTAATCGCTTTCTGAAGGAGATAAACCCTATGAGTATGAAGGGTTTGCCAAAGGATAAGATAGTGAGGCAGGTAAGGAGAATTATTAACGGTTCGTACTTGTTCTTGGGGTATATCGAGTTCGCGAACTACATTAATAAAATCAGTACGTCAGATGGCGTCGATGCCGCCGCGGTGGGGAAAAGGCGTCTGGCGCGCCATTTCAGTAATCGATTGGTCATTATCGACGAGGTGCACAATATTAGGATCAGCGATGAGAACAAGGACAAAAAGGTGGCTGTCGAGCTCTATAAGCTCGTGGAGAGCGTCGAGGGGATTCGTCTCCTTTTGCTTTCAGCGACGCCGATGTACAACACGTACAGGGAGGTCATTTGGCTGATAAATCTCATGAACATTAACGACCGGCGTCCCGGCATCGAGGCAAAACAGGTCTTCGATGCAGACGGGTCTTTTCGTGTGGACGGTGACGGGGTGGAGGTCGGCAGAGAACTTCTGGAGAGAAAGGCCACGGGATATGTTTCTTTCGTTCGCGGTGAGAACCCATACGCGTTCCCCTACAGAATATATCCCTCTTATTTTTCCCCCGGCAATAGCCTGGCATCGCATGGGTATCCTGCTCTTCAGTTAAACGGTAAGCCGATACGACGACCGCTCGAGCACATAGGAGTCTTCGTGACGAATGCGGCACCCTATCAATCGATCGGCTACACTTACATCGTGGACCGGCTGCGATATGCGGTGGAGAATGGCATTCCTCCCTACCGAGAAATGCCGAACTTTGAGAATATGGACGCGTTCGGGTACACCATGCTGCAGCGTCCCCTCGAGGCGCTCAATATTGTCTATCCGGACACCAGGTTAAACGAATATATTGCTGCGGCGGGAGTGAAGAAGGGGGAACGGAAAGGGAGAGGGAAGGGTGATGTCGGGGCGGCTGGAGACGAGGCCCCAGTCGACCCGAAGGAGCTTGTTGGGAAAGCGGGGCTGGCCCGCATAGGCACGTTCAAAGAGGTTAACGGTGTCAAACGTGATTTTAAATACAAAGAAACTCCCTACGGAAGTGTGTTTGCACCCGGCGAGATAGGTAAATACAGTGCCAAGATATCAGCTATTACCAAAAGTATCATGGGATCAGAGGGAATAGTCCTTGTATATTCCCAGTACATTGAAGGTGGACTGATCCCCATCGCCCTGGCACTAGAAGAGCTTGGTCTCACGCGATACGTAGGTCGCATGTCGAAGTCGAAGAACCTGTTTGCGGCGGCACCTGCCGAACCGTTGGACTTCGACACTATGAAGCCTCGAGGTGCGCGCGTTGGCGCCGGTGTGCGGACGGCCAAATACGCGATGATCACCGGTGATAAGTCGATATCGCCGAACAATCTCGAGGAGATAAATGCTGCAACAGGGGATGCCAATGCCGACGGGTCGGTGGTGAAGGTGGTGCTGATTTCGCAAGCAGGGTCAGAGGGGTTGGACTTCATTGCTATTCGGCAAGTCCACGTTTTGGAGCCTTGGTACAATATGAACCGAATAGAACAAATCATCGGACGAGCTGTGAGATGGTGTAGCCATAGGAAACTTCCATTCACCAAACGTAACGTGGAGATATTCTTGTATAGTACGATGCTCGAAGGCAACGACGCGAATATGGAGGCAGCCGATCTGTATGTATATCGTCTGGCGGAGGCGAAGGCGGTCCAGATCGGCGCAGTGGCCCGTGTCTTGAAGAAAACGGCGGTCGACTGCTTACTCAATCTTGAGCAGGTTGGGTTCACGGTGAGCGATATCGGTCAAACCGTTAAGCAGGAACTATCGTCAGGAAAGACGATCCAATACCCGGTGGGGGATAAGCCATTCACGGCTGCATGTGATTACATGGAGAACTGTGCATACAAGTGCCGACCGGATGCTGACTTGGACGAAGACGATGTCAAACTAGACACGTTCAGTGAAGCATTCATTCTTATGAACACAGACAAGATCGTTCAGCGTGTTCGCCAATTGATGAAGGACCGGTTCTTCTACACTAAGGAAGAGTTGATTACTTCTATCAATGTCGTTCGGAACTACCCATTGGTGCAGATAAATGCCGCACTGACCCAGTTGGTGGACGACGAGAACGAGTATATAATCGATATGTACGGAAGACCCGGCAACTTGGTGAATAAAGGAGATTTGTATCTTTTCCAGCCATTAGAGTTGACGGATACGAATGTGGGTGTGCGCGATCGCAGTGTCCCTATTGCCCATAAGAACAAGACGGTCCGGATACCCATCGTCGATTTGGGCGAAGGACGACCTGCGAAAACTGGGGAGAACATCGATATCATTCGAAAAATGCAGACGGATTACGAGGTGGCCATGGTAGGGTCCGCGGTGGAGGCAAGCGATGGATGGTATGACATGGCCGCCGGTGTGGTGTCGTCTATGCGCGACGAAGGCGTGGATGAAGAGAAGTTGACGTTCGCTGTGGTGAAACACATGGTGGAGGTGCTCGATCTAGCCGATATGTTGCGTCTCATAGGCATGCCGCTGCTGCAACTCGCCGGGAGTTTCAGCGTAGTGGGTTATGTCATGAGATATCTCAGTACACTGGTAATGAAGCATGGCGATTTTGAGGGCGCACTGCTCTACAAACCGGACGGGAATGTGCTGTATGTTCGCCGAGGGGGTGAGGGCGTGTTTTCCGAAGCAGAGGCGGAGGATTACACGGACTTTAAGGGTCAGATACAGTCAAACCGAGTGCTGGCAACAGACTTAAGCAGGATCGTCGGCTTCATGGCCTACTTCAAGAGTGAGTATATAGTTTTTAAAACGAAGCAGATGGATCGTAAACGTCATAAGGGTGCCAGATGTGATCAGTCGGGGAAGTCCGAGACACTGCGAATATTGAATGGGATAGTAGCAGGTCGCCATGCAGAGTACACTTCGACAAACACCCGGGACGTCGGGCAGAAGGAGTTGTGTGTTCGCCAAGAGCTAACGCTTCGCGTTTATGATTCGGAGAAGGTGGATGGAAAGCGTTGGTTTCTGGGTCCAACCGAGGCTGTGGAGAGTGATCTGGATAAATTGAGCTTTGTGTGAAAATTGAAGAAATGTTATGGACGTCTAATATAGGAAAGTGATGAGTACCGTAGCCACGAGACCGCGGCGTGCCCGTGCAGGAAAGCTAGTTGTTGTGAATACCCCAGTCGAAAGCGCGGCGGAAGTCGTAGCCGAGCCCGAGCTGGTAGAGCCTGCGCTGGAGCCGGTAGAGCCTGTAGAGGTCGCGGCCGAGCCTGCGCTGGAGCCGGTAGAGGTCGCGCCCTCCGCCGCACCGACGCGGGGCCCCGTCGCGCTCGATAAACGCAGACCGGACAAGAAGAGGTCATCGTCTATATACGCGCCGTCACTACTGTCACGAGACATCGTCGTCCCTTTCAAGAGTATCGGGAAAGGTCTCCGTCAGACATTAGAGCGCATCGTACAGTTCGAATACGAGGGTAAGTGCGGTCCTGAGGGGTTCGTACGTCCAGGGTCTACGCGCATACTCACACATTCATCGGGGCTGCTCAAGGCTTCAAACGTACTGTTCACGGTGGCTTTCGAGTGCCTGATATGTAATCCAGTGGAAGGAATGCATATTAGGTGCATCGCTAAGAACATTACCAAAGCTGGAATCCGCGCAGAGATCGACGAGCCGGTCAGTCCCGTAGTGGTGTTTGTGGCGCGCGACCATCACTTTGCCTCTGCATCCTTCGGTGAGGTTAAAGAAGGTGACCCCATTGTCGTCCGGGTCATCGGGCAACGGTTTGAACTCCACGACAAGTATATATCTGTCATTGGTCAGCTCATGGAGCGCAAGACCAAATACCTGGCCATGAAGACGGCGCAATAACTACTTAGAAGTCTAGCTTGTTTTTCTCTCAATAGTCAGATGAGTTTTGACCTTGAGAAAACCAAGCGGCAGATAGAGGCAATGCCAAGGTTCCATCAGATAGAGGCGCTGAGGATACTCAATGACGACGAAACCGTTGTCCTGAATGAGAATCCGAACGGGGTGTTCATCAATCTCTCGCAAGTCCCCGATGCAACGGTTATGAAGCTGGAGACGTACATCGCCTATGTCGAGCAGCAGCAATCATGTCTTGAGCAGCAAGAGAGTGCGAAAGAAAGCCTTTCTAATCGTTTCTTTAAACACCATAGAGAGAGCGCCACTACGAACATTAAGCTCCCTAGAAACAAAGGCGCGTGATGAAGGCACATGACATCGTGGGTAAACTCTCACGTTATTCGATCGACCTAGTGGTTTCTAAGATCGCACTTGTTAATAAGGACACAACTCGAGCGCGGGCGCAACCAGTGCCACTACCGAAAGCGCAACCAGTGCCACTACCGAAAGCGCAACCGGTGCCACTACCGAAAGCGCAACCAGCGCCACCACCGAAAGCGCAACCAGCGCCACTACCGAAAGCGCAACCGGTGCCGCCTCCGGTGGCCCAATCAGCTACTGTATTCCGTCCACAGCATCAAGACACACTGTTCTGGTGTCTATACACTCTTATGCATGATGAGCACCGGTGCGCCATGGCGGAACAAAGTCCTTTCTCCGAAAGGGCAAGCTGCATGATAGACTTCGTCACACTTGTCCGGGAGAACAAAGCTATACTTAAAGCAGCCAAGATTAGGGTTAGTCAAGTAGAGGAGGGACTTTCCGAAGAGATCATGTCCCCGCAGACCTTCGTAGCCATCGCGACGCTGAAGTCTTTGCCGGTCGTGCTCCTGCACAGGAACGTATACTATAAGGTTGGCGCTTCATCGGCGAACGATCCGTGGAATGTCGTCCGTCTTTCTGCAGGCAGAGACTCTTGGGTCATGGAGAATGATGTGGGAGATGATAGGGTTAACGAACTGGTTACTAAAAGGTTCCGCTCGGACGGGTCAGGCAAGCTTTTGAAAGCTATGACTGGCTACAGTAAGCCGGAGCTTGAAGAGCTTTCCAGCGCGCTTGGTCTTAACGTTGTCGGGATGAAGGGCGGTGTGCAGAAGCCGCTAACAAAGCCAGAGCTATACAAGTCGCTCTATACCTACGTTTCGCTTTAAGACAAAATTGAATATTACAAGGGGGTATAAAATAATGTTACCAATTTATATACATGTCATCTATCGATGCCGCAGCACAGTTGGTAACATTAGTGGACGAGTTCATGAGAAAACAGACTGGGGCGTTCGGCGCTGTTCAGCCTGAGTGCGAACTGAAGTTTGGTACGCGTGGTGTGCGCCCGATCACGAAGATCAACTTTGATAACGTGATTTGCAGGCTCTTGTCTGCGGGGTTCACGATTGCTGCGGCCCGTCCGAACTCCATGCTGCGCGCCACACCTCAATACGTGGACGCCAAGACGGGCATGACGAAGCTTTCGAACGTACGCTGCGAAATCGCGGGATTGAGCCAAGTGCAAAGGTATTGCAGGAACAACACTCTCCCTGTACTAGGCGACGGGACGCAGCAGGCTCGGTTCGTACAAAAGACGATGATTAGGGAAGCGGATGGCGGGGTGCCGATCGCCAATCCTGTCGACTTCGACGACTTCAACTTCAGGGTAACGCTCCACAATGAGACCACACTTGACCCGAATAAGTCCCCGCTCGCCAGAGGAACGATCGATGCCTGGAGGGAGTCGAAGAAGGTGTTCCGATACATCACGCGCACGACGATGCGCCATCCCACTTTGCCGATCGTTGCCGATTTGAGTGTCGTGAAGGAGTCTAACCGCCGCGGGCCGCGACTAGTCCCCGAATACAGTGTGGCGGATTCCGGAGTGTTTGACAACCGGGAGAAGTATGAGATCGAGTTAGAAGTCGACGCGGCGTCGCTTGGTTTTGGGCCGGGTGATAGGGATGCAGGCCCAATCGCAGCGGCCCTGCGCCGAGCGGCATTGATTGTTTTGAAAGGGCTTCAGGAGACCAACTTCCCCGTCTCCTACCCGGAACAATCTGCGGCGCTCGACGGTTACATCCAACTCTTTGACCCTTCCCACAAAGGTGGCATGCGCGTGTTTCCGCGCCAATTTATTGGTCCCAATCCCACCACCCTTCAGGCAGTTAATGCCGCGCCGGTCAATCCCGACTCTAACATCCCGAATATTCGCCAACAGTACACCGTCACCGAAAAAGCGGATGGGGCGCGGAAGCTCCTTTACATCGATGGAAGAGGCAAGATATACCTCATTTCGACAAACATGAATGTTCAGTTCACGGGTGCACGTACGGCGATCGAGGAGTACCGACATACGCTGCTTGACGGGGAGCATGTGTTGCACAACAAGAAGGGTGAGTTCATCAATTTGTACGCGGCGTTTGACGTGTATTTCATAAATAAACAGGATGTGCGCTCCCTGCCACTTGTCCCGTTGTCGGATGATGTAGATCCACTGGCTAGCGCCCGTCTACCGAAGCTCATCGCGCTGATCAAGCAGCTTGGGTCTTCGGGAATCAAGCCGGGGTCGCTTCCCCCTATTCGTATCACAAACAAGCGCTTCTACGTGGACACGCCTGCCCAGTCGATCTTCCAGGGTTGTGGTGTGATCATGCAACAGGAGAAAGATGGTATGTACGAGTACGAAACGGACGGCCTTATCTTCACCCCTGCGAGACTGGGGGTAGGTGCGTCAAAGCAAGGCGATGTTCCTCGTAACTTCAAATCTGGTTGGGAATACGCGTTCAAGTGGAAGCCAGCTCATCTCAATACCATTGACTTCTTGGTTAGCACCGAGAAGACGTCTAGCGGTCAGGACGCGATTAAGAGTGTGTTCCAGAGTGGGACTGATGCCGCCGCGTCTGAGCAGCTTACGCAGTATCAAACTCTGGTACTTCGGGTGGGGTTCGACGAGAAGAAACACGGTTATCTTAACCCATGTGCCGCGGTGATCAACGACGTTATCCCTCAGTTCAATGAGAGTGGTAGAAGCGACAATTACCGTCCTATGCAATTCTTTCCTACAAACCCCTATGATGCGGAGGCTGGATTGTGCAACGTCTTACTCAGAGAGGACTCGGCGGGCGCACATAAGATGTTCACCGAGGGAGGAGAGGTTTTCGAGGACGGGACCATAGTCGAGTTTAGTTACGACCCCTCCAAGGAAGGGCGCTGGCGCTGGGTGCCCCTGCGTGTGCGGTATGATAAGACGGCAGAGTACCGTGGAGGTGGAAAGAACTACGGGAACGCCTACCATGTGGCCAATACGAATTGGCACTCACTTCATAACCCGGTTACCGAGGAGATGATTACCGTGGGTACGGGCATCCCAGACGAGCTCGCCGACGACGACATCTACTACAACAGGGCTGTTGGGTCGACGTCCACCCGAGGGCTGCGCGACTTCCACAATCTCTACGTCAAGAAACGTTTAATAGTGGGAGTTTCCAGGCCCGGCAACACGCTTATTGACTATGCGGTCGGTAAGGGCGGGGACATGCCAAAGTGGATAGCTGCGAAGCTGTCGTTCGTGTTCGGCGTTGATCTGTCCAAAGACAACATTGAGAACCGGCTCGATGGAGCGTGTGCCAGATACCTAAACTACCGCACCAAGTTCAAGGAAATGCCGTTTGCGCTGTATGCGTATGGGAATGGCAGTATCAACTTCCGCGACGGAGACGGGTTGTTTGGGGAGACGGGGAAGCGCGTGGCCCGGGCGGTGTTTGGTGAGGGTGTGAGAGACGAAAAGGAGCTTGGCAAGGGAGTGGCTAGACAGTTCGGGAAGGGAAAGAGTGGTTTTAATGTTAGCTCCGTCCAGTTCGCGGTTCACTATATGTTTCGGGATGCGGCCACGGTGCACGGTTTCCTTAGGAACGTTAGCGAGTGCACCAAGGCCGGGGGATATTTCATCGGCACGACATATGATGGTCAGCAGATATTCAACATGCTACGGGGCAAAAAGGACAACGAGAGCGTGTCAATAGAAGAGAGAGGCGCCAAGCTCTGGGAAATTACAAAGAGATACGACAGGGACGACTTCGAGGCTAACTCGAGCTGTGTGGGATACGCTATTGACGTGTATCAGGAGTCGATCAACAAGACGTTTCGCGAGTTCTTAGTTAACTTCGACTACCTTACGCGCATGCTGGAGGATTATGGGTTTGTGCCTGCGACCCGGGATGAGGCGCGCAAGATGGGTCTCGGGGGTGCGATTGGATCGTTCCGGGAGCTCTATGGGCAGATGGAACAGGATGCCAAGCGCAATCGGATCGCATCTGACGAGTATGGAACAGCGTTAAAAATGACACCTGCCGAGAAGCGCATCTCGTTCTTGAACAAATACTTTGTGTACAAGAAGGTGCGGGATGTGAACGCAGAGAAGGTGTCTCAGACACTTCAAAATACGCTTCAGTCCGAGGTGCAGGAGGAGGCCCGTGCCACGGCCGACGCGGTGGCCACAGTGAGCGAGGTCCAGGAGGTGGCAGCGCCCGTCGTGCGCAGGACGCGAAGGAAATTGGTGTTGAAAGGGACATAGACACCTGCCGACTGTTAACATAGCTGATGAACTCTCTCCTCTTGCCTAAGTACCCCTATATTATTCCGCCTAGCGCGATAGCGACCGACGTTCGTCCCACCGTCCCAGATGATGAGGTTCCGTGTGTCAGCGCAACGTTGAAGGGTTACTTAGACGCGACCAAACGCGACATCGGCACTAAGCTCGGAGAGTGGGACTGTTTCAAACGCTATACCAATCCTCATGAGTATGTGCACACCATGATACCCGGGATGCGCTCTTCAGTGTGTCGCCGACATACGATCTCCCGTGCGTTTTTCAAGCTCCATGAGATCCTCACGGACCACGGGATTTTGATGGACGGCGACGCTGCCCCGTATCGTTCGTTCCATCTTGCCGAGGGACCAGGCGGTTTCCTCGAAGCGGCTCGGTCCAGACGGCAGCCTCATGAGAACGAGAACGATCAACATGTGGGCATGACACTTGTCGATGGCGCGGACGATGCGGTCCCCGGTTGGGGAAAACTACAATCATACCTCGCCCGCAATCCGACCGCGAGTGTCGAGCTGGGGGAGAGCGGAACGGGCGATCTGCTCGACCCGGCTAATCTCAAATCGTGTTTCACGAAATACGGCAGCAGTATGGACCTAGTGACTGGTGATGGTGGATTTGACTTCAGTGCTGACTACAATAAACAGGAGCATCAGTCGCTGCCGCTTCTGCTTGCGCAGATATCTTTTGCCACAGCCATTCAACGTCACGGGGGAACATTCGTCGTCAAAGTCTTCGATATGTTCTCCAGGATGTCTGTGGACATCGCATTCCTTCTCAATAGCTTGTACGACGAGGTCCATATCCATAAGCCACTGACTAGTCGATGTGCCAACTCCGAGAGATATCTCGTATGCAGGGGCTTTCGCGTGCGCGACGCCGGCCCCTATGCACAGGTGTTCCACAAGTTGCTCTCCGAGATGGAAAAGAACCCGGGGTGTCTTCCGACCTCGTTGTTCGCGTTCCCCATTCCTAGACTGTTCCTTGACAAACTGCAGGAGATAAACGCCGCCTTTGGCCAGCAGCAGATAGAGAACATCAAAACGACGCTTTCCCTCATTCGTGTCCCTGACGCCGACCGGATCGAGCAACTCAGAAAAACCGCCATTCACAGGTGCGTCACCTATTGCCAGAAATATGACCTGCCACACGGAAAACAAACACCTACCCATAATGTCTTTCTCACAAAGTTTCCCACCACAGTATATGGCGAGCAATCTACCTAAAGCACTTGTTGGGCTATACCACATGAGTAAGCTTCATGGTTTATATAGGGGTCTTCTTAGTTCACGGCCAAAAGAAAGATTTGAAACCATACTCGAGCCCATGCAAGCGATGGCCCGCATAGCATGCCTGTCGGTGTGCCCTACAGGGACCAAGGTAACCATCCAGAACAACTTGCTCTACGTGCAACATCCTACTTGGGCTCAAGGTATACTTCGTGCTTACAACAATGATAACAAGGATGATCTCTTTTTCCTTTTCAACGTGATCACCCGCTTTATCTCCTTTTACAAACCCGCTGGTCTGGGCAAAGACCTGATCGGCGCGAGGTTGTACGAGCTCGTGAGAACGATGGCGATGGATGGCATCGATAGACTAGTCCAGACCTATAATACTTCCGATAAGCACTCTCTACTGCATACCCTACATATGTACAAGTCAATGCTTGCCGGTGCCTCCACCGCTGTAGGGGACCCCGATTGGGGAATAGCGCCCCGGATTGATTTAGGCGATTTGATGAGCGGGTCGCGGAAGAGTTCACGGTCGAATAGTTTGGATGATGTGGATTCCGCTGAGACGTCTTCGGTGGCTTCGGGTGGTGGGGTCGGGGCGCGTGAGGAGGGTGGCGATTTGAATACGATCTTCGTGAAGATCGTTAGGGTGTATGGTGAGAGTGAGATGCAGATTATGTATCACACACTGCTATGCATGCAACGTGATCAGGGTGAGCACGAGAGTTACATTGAGGGTCTTGAAAAGATCATGGAACCCACTAATCGTCAAATACGAAAATGGATTACAGACAATATTGTATTTTAGGAATATATCGAGTTTGCCAGATGCCCAAATCGGATGATGATGAGATCAAGCTGATGGACGCTGCTGTGTATCCGTCTCGATATATTTCCGCGTTTTGGCGCGCTATGACTTCCATTGGGAGAAACATTGTCGTAACGACCGCGTTAGTATCGATCGGCTGCATATCGAGTGTGTTGTGTATTGGGGCTCGCGCTAGCGTGGCGATATTTGACGTAGTGGCTCTCCGGGGCGGTCGCCGCCATGCCATTAAGGACGGGGAGAAGAGCGTTTCGTGTTACAGCTATAGTCCGCTTATCCCACCGGCCATGCGGTGGCCGCCCGTAAACATATTCGTCCAAAAGATCGTAAAAAGTGACGAGGGTCCTCTTCGTGCCTCTTCTGGTGCCTTTTTTTACGTGGTCGTAAAGGGATCATTCATAGACTACGTCGAGACCACCGACAGCAATGGTATAGAACGTGTGGAACGAGTTTCGCGCACTACGGGATCGTCTGTCCTCGTTTCTACCGGGGACAGGCACAAGGTTGTACTCGAGGGTGGCGACGGTGCATGCTGGCGCATTGTTGTGTCGCTCGGGCGGGACAAGCCGAAGTTGGAACAGGTTGTCAGTCCCACCGTAGTGGTTGCGCCTGCGCCTGCCAAAACAGAAAACTCTGACTCCGACACCGACTCCGTCTCCGTCTCCGACACCGGCACCGGCTCCGACTCCGACTCCGACACCGAGGATGTTGACCCCTTAGCGATGCACGTAGAGCATAACTAGGCCTCTTCACTTTCCGTTTGACGATCGATCATATCCCGTAGGCTTTTCTGCGTGAGGTATGGAACAATCGTTCCAAGTACGGCTTTGATAAAGAATGCACCCTTTTCCTCTATGAGCTTCTCCATAGCGCAATAGTAACGAAACTCACCCATAGTTACTCTTGCGTTGTTGACGACGCCGCCATGTTCCATCGCCTCATCATAGCTCATGTGGCGATGCAAGTCGGGTGACAAGCTTGCGACCGACCGCATGATAATGTCAAACACGCGACCCTCCTTGATGCTTGCCCGATGCGGTGGGAACTCGCGTGTCTTTACTACCAGATACCCTTTTTTGTCCACGTCACTGTATTGGACTTTCTGTTTAGTGTCAAAATGCTGGCATATTTCGTGCACGAGCATCGCCTGGTACATACAGCATACACCCTGTTCGTCCCCGGCTTGAAGGTTGGGTCCCAGATAGTTGCATCTCTTCGTTCGATCGTAGTCAAACGGTGGTAATTGCGACGTGCAGCGGGGGCTCAGTCGATAGCACTCGAGCGCGTGCGCTAGTTCGCTCATCACAAATCTATCTAGGCCTGTCGGCAAGTCCACGCTTTGCCTCCGCTTCATGCTAATGCATCTCTTGTAGACGTTGATGTACGCACCGGCCTGGCCATGTGGGTTAAAGTGATACAGCTGGATATTCCCGAACGTATTCCTGAAGAATAAGAGACCGGTAGCATGGTACTCGTAAAGCCATTCGGCACTTATGCACTCCTCGTCGTTGGGGAGATACTTATGAAAGTCGAGCATGACGAACACCACACTCTTTTTCTCTAGTAACTCAAACAACGTCGGGAAGAAGACCCCGTCTACCAACCCGGTATCTTCATATCGACCACACACCATAGATTGAAAGAGCTCCCGCCTGTCCCAGCGGACGGGTTGAGAAGGGTCGAAGATGAGCGAGAAGTCCATGTATGTTTCTAGTAGGCCTACTCGGTCATCCAGTCCATTCATACTGATAAGACATGATAAAGCAGTATGAATGTAGTTGTCAAACGCGCAGCTCGACATGTCGTATTTTTCGACCTTTCCAAGGAGGGTGTCCATTCGTTTTCGCATGGCCGTCTTGCGGAAGTCGTGGAGGTCCCTCATTTGTTTGTGTGTGTGTGTGGTGCCTTTTTTTCAGTAATTAAGGATCAATTTTAGCGCTTCACGTGTTAGGCAACGGGGACCATCACCGCGGCGGCATTGGCCTTGCTGATCCCATACACCTGATCCACGGTCTTACTTTGCCGTTGGAGGGCAGCTATCTGCGTCAAGAAACACGTAGACGGGTTCCCTGACTTTATCCTCATCCCGTCAAACTGTGGCCTATTGACCAAGTTGTCCACGCAAGGTGCAACGAACTTCTTGCTCCCGAGAGCAATGCCTTGTTGATACAGGTCTGACTCCTTCCATAACTTTGCCTCCTTGTCCCTCACGTTCAACTTCAGCAGATCGATACGAGAACTGCTCGAGACCGCCCCCTGCGTGCTGAACTGCCGGTTGTTTGGCTTGTATATGGTCTGGTTGCACGCGCGATCCTTGTTCTCACATGTCCCGGTGTTGTAGACTTGGGAGCCCGTAGACGAGTTGGAGGGGTTGATTGGATTACCACTCGCGTCAAAGTACACGTGTCCCGCGATAGCGTTCATGGTTTGGTTTTGACCGAACGTCCGCGATCGAGCACGCAAGTAGCTTGCATTGCTGGCGTAATACTTCTTGGACACAATCGTCGAAGCGGTGCGAGCCCCCATGCCATCACGCATGCGCCGAATGCAACCAAAGGAGTTCCCACTGGGGTCGCCACAACTCTCTTTGTAGCACGTGTTGCACTCTCCTCGGTCCCCGTGGTAGGTCAGTATGGTTGTTAGTCCGTTTGACACGTCCTGGCACGAGGGGCACCCACTGCCGTCACTGGTGGCTAAATAAACTGCACCACCCGGGATGTCCATAGCATTCCCCATGCTCGCGTTGCTTTTTCCACTTCTCTCCACCGGCACCAGTTGTTTGCGATACAACTTCAGTGGCCGGGGCTTGGCAAAGGGCGCAGCGTATAGATTGGGGTCTACGGAGCTGGACGAGCTGTTGAAGTTAGGTCTGGAGAACGCGGGGACCACGCTGGGGATCATTCTGAAATACTGCCCTTCTCCATTTACAACTTCCCAAACGTTTCCTTTCCACGATTTGTATCCTTCTCTTGCCGCCATGTATATACATACCCGCGAAGAAAATAAAACTGACCTACATATATATCAGTCATGTACAAAGCCCTACTTATGATCGCTGTCGCCGTTCTTGCCTATGTCGTGTTTGAGAACGGCTATGCATGCTACAAAAACATTGGTCTTGAGACGTTGGTGGATGGGAGCAAGCCGGCAGCCCCGTACCAGCCTTATCAGCAACTTCAGTCCGACCCGAAGTTCCTAGGTGTACAAAACGCGGCCAACATAGCGTTTCTTAAGGAACAGCTGGACGGTCTGGTGAAAGTCAAGAACACAATGGACAAGCTGCAGCAAGACGTAAACAAAAACAGCACCGCATTGAAGGAGATCGGAAACGAACTGGAGAGCAAGAGCGCCGAGATGGTGGGGCGCACCCCGGGCAGCACGGCACCGATACCCGGGCCGGCTCCGGGGTCGCTTTCGGTGGCACCAACTGGCCCGGTGTAGGCAGTTACTTTCCGGTAGTGCGCTTCTGCGTTTTATTCTATTTTGTTAGTATATCATGGCGAACTTTTTCGAAGAGGCGTTAGATGATGTGGATTCCCTGCAGCAAAAGCTACTCGGCCCGAATTATGAATACTGGAGACAGGTTAGCACGCCGGCGCAAATTGGTATGAGTTCTTCTGGTTCTTTGAGTGCACTTGGCACCGACGTGCAAGGTCTCATCGCGTACGTTCAAATGCTGGTCACAGGCGGAGGGAGTGCGTCCCGGAGCGGCCGCCCTTTAGGGAACAAGTTCTTCCTCGAGACGGGTGGCAACTGCACGGTCGAGGGCACGTCACGGAAAGCCTCCAGACACATCTACATCAATAATGTACCTGATGGTAGCATACCCTTTGTAAGTAGCGGGCTGGGGGCCAATTTTAGCGACTTCAAGGGGCTCGTGCCAGGGCTCATGAGCAACGCCGGACGGATCAATCCGTTTGGCATTTTCCAAGCATTCATGCAAGGGAGTGACCCGTCATGTCGTCCGGTCACGCTTCAAACAATCGATGTCAATAACAACGTCTCGCAGCAGACGCGCCATGTTGCGGTGAGTGACATCAAAAGCATGTCGCCATGCGACTTTCCCGCCAGACGGAACCCCATAACAGGAAGACCATGTGTGGAGGCGTTCTCCCAACTGGATGGAACCCCTACGTCAAACGGGTGGAAAATGCCAGATGACGCCATGGCGCAGGCGTACTACGCCGCTGTCGGGGCTTTAGCGCTATATATGGTGTATCGTCTCACCTTTGGGGCACGCGAAAAATGAACGCGCGATACCGCTGCGCGCTAAAGCAACCTCCTTGCAGGAAGACTTCGTAAAGGCGGACTGCATGCGACGAAAACAACCGGAGAGGAGGCTAACCTCTACTAGGTAACTAGTGTCAACACCCGCGTATTTTCGCTCGACCATCCCGTCCACGAAAGACCTCAAATGTTCGCGCCAAGCAACACATTGCGATCGATGGATGTCATAGGCACGGAGAGTACGGCGCGCAGGCTCAGAAAGCAACGTCGCCGCACCAGCTAGCAGTGCGCCTCGGGCATTCAAGATGGCCCACTTCGATATGAGGGGACATCGCCTCTTGAGACATGTAGGGAACATTGCCAGTGTTCGCATCACGGAGGCGCTGAGGCCGGACAACACGAGAAACGCGTGCGGGAACATAGTGCGCCGATTGTCTTCGCCGCCGCATCCTATTATTGTGTAGAGGGTGCGTTCGTATGGGTCCACGCTTCTGCGCAGCTGGCGTTTCAGGCGCATTAGTGCCGCTGCGCAGTATACTTGAGAGAGGCATCTGTCATATTCGCGCCGCCACAGTTCGACCATCTGTTCGTCCACGACAGACTGAATATCTGACGGCAGTGCTGTGTATAAACCCAATGCATTTTTCACCATGTATACTCTCACACGAGAGTATATATGTGCAATTTTGTCCACTAATCTGCCGAAAAGGAAAGGTTAATAACGATAGGCAACGTAGCGTCGCATGTTTGACGTCGCGCCCCGGTTTCACCCTCCTTTTCCGCCAACCGCTTATTCAATAGGTCCACCTGCCATTGTAATCGGTCCGCGTCGTCTTGCAATTGAACGATCGTATTCCTCCAGTCATCCAGTAGCACGGAAAGCGATGCCGTCGCCCCTTCGCCGTCCAAGGCGCCGGTCGGGATTGGCGGGCAGTCGAGTCGCGTGCTGTAGGTCCGCGAGCGCTTAACGATTTGATGTGAGAGTGAGCGGAACATTGTATACATAGAAGTGGATTATTTATGCGGGTTGTAACATGTTTAAAGGGCATTGTTTCCTAACGAAAACTAAGTATGCTGGAGGAAGTCTCGTCCACCGGCGAAAGCAAGCTCTCGCCGCGGGAGGTTATCATGCACGCCTGTTGCTGCGTGTCGCGGAAGAGGGGGCGGACCCCTGCGTCCGCGGATCAAGTGCGCCCGGACGGCAGATACGTTGTGGTCCCATTACAGCGATCGCGAACATCCAATAGCGGACCGTTCAGGAGCAAGTTAGAGGTAGATGGGCGAGCGAGAAGAAATAGCGAGTAGAAAACTATTCTAACTTTTTTGGTCTTTCTCCCATTTCTATTGCTGCGCGCATGCGCCGTCCCCGTGCTGCCTCCTTAGCTCCTTCTGCTGCTCCGTTGTAAACCCCGGCAGTCCCGTCCCACACTTGCAACAGAATGTCGCCCTCCTATCGAATACCCTCTCTCCGCACACGCACACACGCATGAGCGACGGACGTTCGCGGCTTCGCCGTATGCGCTCCTCACGTGCACTTGCCTCGCGCGCCGCTCGCTCCTCACGTGCACTCGCCTCGCGCGCCCTGTCCTCGCGCGCCCTTTCCCTTCGTTGCTTCGACTGTTCATCTCTGGTGTTCATCTTCGCCGCTTCGGCCTCGTCGGTTTCGAAGTGCTTGACCTCGTACTCGAAATCATAAGGCGTTCCAATGCAAAGCTTCAGATTGCCGTTCAGTATGCAGTTGGTGTCCTCCTCATTGATGGCAAGTCCCACACCCACCGCTAGGGTCTGACCCCGCTCAACCTGCGTTGGGATGGACTTCGCCGCTTCCTCCCAGACCTGCTTCAATGCAGTCGATGCATCCGAGCTCATCATGTCCGATCGCAGAGTTTGTACGTTTGTGCCGTTCGGGCTCTTCCAGACGCCGTCGCGCGCAGACTCGTGCAACCAAGAATCGATATCTTCGCAAAACACCATCCAGTGCGCAAAGCCCTTGCCACGCAGCCTAGCCACGGCGAACACCTTCTTCATGCGGTGTCCACGTACTTTCCCCATCCACCCATCCGGTCGGTGAAAGCCCCACACGATGCCGCTATCGCGGACTTGGACCCTCAAGAGCCTGTCCTCCAGCCCCGTCACGTAATGCCACAGTCCCGTCTCTCTCTGGGCATCAACGTAGACAGGCTCCTTTCCGGCGCGGAGGTGTTCACCGAGCTCAGTCAGGCTGTAGGGTCTCTCGCGCGGCGAGTCTCCACTCCACTCGTCTACGCCCTTGAGCGCCATGCCGCCTCGTGGCTTTGTCGCAGCTTCGACCCGCTTTCCCACGCCGGCAAACGCACTCCCGGCAGCTGACTTCGGCTCGGGTTCGGACGCTGCGCTTGGATCACGGACCCAGACCTTGACCAGTTCGGTGGGCGCCTCGCCAGCATCTTGAGCCCGCTGCAACTCGATCATATCCCTCTTAGTCATGACGCGCACCTTCATGTTCGCTGCAGCCGTCTCCAACTTCTTGACCGCCTTCTCGACTGCCTTCGGCTTGCTTGCGCTGGCTTTTTCCGCCGTCGAACGCTGATACACACCTGTTACGTGAAACAGCTTCTCCACGAGACCCTTCAGGGCGGCAGGGCTGGTGGCATTTTGGATCAGGTTGGCGATTCCGTCATTGGCCGACAGGCAACTGAAGTGTGCCAGCGCACCCGATGCCTCGTTCCGGCTGTCTTCGCCAATGCTGCCCGTAGCAGATGCGTCCAGGCAAAGCTGGATACGGTCGAGCAGAGGCAGCTTGTCGAATGGGCGCTCAATGCGCGAGATAAGGTCGTTAAGCCAGTCGACGGCCTGCATAAGCTCGTGGGCACCTCGAATGTATTCTCCGCTGCCAGGCGTGCACAGCTTGAATAGTACTTCCAGCTTTTTCTTGACGGCCGACTTGATCTTGGGGTCGTCGAACCCACCCGTGTATTTCATGAAGAGGTTCTGGAGCAGTTCGAAGCCACCCTTGTTGAGATAGGCGATGGCCATCTGGTCCATGTTGTTTTGCCCCGCGTCGCCGAAGCCTTCCAGCTTTGCGGCGGTGTAGTGAAGGTACTCCCTACCTGGGTTACGACGGTCCTTGCCCCTGACGCATTCGTCGCACCCGAGCGTGCAGTCGTTGGCCAAGAGTACCTTGAGTTCCGGGATCGTGACGGTCCTCACAAAGTCGAGACCGATCCTGCGCATCTGGTTCTCCTCCTCGGCGTCGGGGAAGCCGCAGACCTCATCCGTGAAAACCAGTGGACCCTCGGGACCGATCTTTAATCCATGCTTCTCCACGAGACCTCCACAGTACCTACAGCCGAAGACTCGCGTGGCAAGGGCCTTTAGGGAGGGCCTCATGGTTTTGCGATCGCCCTTGGCGCGGTCGCTATTCAAGTCGATCACGACCCACATCCAGCCTTTCCGCCCTTTCACTTTGAAAGCGCGCGATGGACGGCGCTCTTCACTGTGCATTTTCGCCAGACGTGCGTCGAGCGCCTTCTCGACGTCCGACCTTATGAGAGTGGCGCAACATCCGCCTCCTCCGAGATGGCTGCTGTCACCAGTATCAGATTGCTTCTGCGAGCGCGTAAGTACCATTTCTCTGTTTGTGTACGTATGTCCATGGCCCCCCCTTATTTCAATTTTTTGAAAAACTCGATCTCAAAAAGTTGTGAAGGTTGAAATGGTCAATGCCCGCCGCCCCTCGGCCGTCTGCGGGTCTTATTACTTGCCCTTCTTTGTCTGCTCCGATCCAGCGTGGCGATCAAACCGTGGGCGCGTTGGAGTTCGTTGTCGATGCCTCGCTTGCGAGTGCGCAGAAACGTAGATTCGCTCCCCTTTCCGGTAGTTCTTAACGCTCTTTCCAGACTGGCTCGCCTCACATGAAGATGGTCGATGAGGTCGATAACCCCTGCGCGCTCGCGCCGGGCAGAGGAGCTCGATCTCTTGCTTCCCCCTTGCGACGCACGCGAGCCACACTGGCACGAAACAATACATTCGCGTTTCCGCGCCTCGTCTGACTGCGCAGGCGCCAGCTTGTGTTTCTGGGCTACAGCAGGGGCCGGCGTCTCGGGCGCCGCCGCCTCGGATGGCGCGGTGGACGGGGACTTTGCGAGTTTCCCCTTGGCCTTCTCGATTCCTTTCTTGGCACTCGCTGCTGCGGCGCTGGCCTTTGCACCGACGGCTTTTTTGATCCTGCTGAGGTGTGTGCCAAGTCCGCCCCCGGCCGCCGCCGCCGCCGCCGCCGCCGAGGGAAGGCATATTTGCATGTTGTTTTGTTGTGCTTTCACGACCCCCGCCGCATCACTTGGTTCGTTTTTCGCTGTGTGCACATCCTTCTCCATTTGGGCCTTCAACTCCCCCACCTTTTTCTGGGCGTGCGCGAGGCACCCCGACACGTCCAGTCTCCCTTTCGTCGTCGCTACCCCCTTGAGCTCATCTAGTATGTCCTTGCTCAATGAGGATTCGCTCCGTATATCCTCATCCACCCACTCAGAGCACGCTTTGCCGCTCGAGGTGGTTCCGGGGATTTGCGACCCAACGTCGCCCAAAAGCCGTATTGCGGCTTCTATCGGTATCTTCCCACTCTTCGGCTTGATCGGCCCAAGCAGCTCGACAAAGATAAGATGTTTATTCTCACACCCACCACCAGCGACTTTCCGCAACTCGCTCGCTACAGCTTGCATCCTTGCCGAGATAAGCGATGTATAGTTGATGCCGTCCTCGAAAGCATGAGACACCACACCCGCCGCACCCAGCGTCAGCACTCTTGCTGCAACGAGTGCTTTACTCCCCTTGACTTTTCGCTTGTCGTCCGTCGTACCGGCGCCGTCCATCCAAGGCGCCACAGTCGGCACGGGGTCTCCCGCCGTGAACAATCTGGCGAACGATATAAGGCCCATGTCCTTGCGCAAATTGAAACATTCATCGGCCGCCTTATTGAAAGGGCGCGGTGAGGCGTACGATATGCACGTTACGCGCGGGCACAGAAGTTTTAACCCCGCCTTCGCATCCGCGGGCTCGAGGCCCGGCGCTCGCATCATCGAGTAAAGCAACGAAGATATCGTCGCGAGCGCACCCCCTAGCGAATGCCCAAACATGAAGACACGGGCTGGTTTGCTTGGGCTCGCCCCGATCACTGTTTTGGCGAGGTGGGCGCCCATCCATACTATGGTGTGGATGGCTTCGAGGTCAAGTCCCAGGAAGCCTGGGTACATTCTCATTTCCTCCTTCCTTTCCCCCTTTTTGCACTGTAGCTTATGCGAGACGTTACACGGATCGGTGCAACCGGCTTTTGTGTGTACCGTAAAGTTCTTCTTCCAATTACTAAGCGACCTGCTACCCCTAAACACGATGAATATCGCATTGGCTTTCTTATCCGCGACGAGGTAACAGCTTAGGTCCTCGCTGGTATGCACGTACACCATCTCAAAGTTGGTGTCCTTTGTCTCCACCCCCTCGGCGACAGACTTTCGTAGAGCATCCTCGTCCCAGAACGTATCGGGCAACTTTCCCTTGACTGGGAGGATGTCTGGCTTTTTCTTGAGATACTTACTGAATACCTCGGTATAGTAACCGTTCACGAACTTCGTAGCCCCCTCCTCTATGTTCTCGTTCCAACCATCGACTGTGTATGCTCCCACGCCTGACCCCCGCTTGCAGAGGGCAGTGGCATTAAGCTTGTCAAAGAAAGCAGAAAGGGTCGTGCCGCCAATAAGTGGTTGGGTGCTACGCGTAAGCGTGGTCCACATCGCTAACGCCACAAGCGGGGAGTTGTATGCCAGACGACTCATTCCCGCGCCGAGCCATTCCAAGTACTTACTGCTAGCGACGAAGTCGCTGGTGGCCACACTGACATTGCACCATGAACTGTCGAACCCAGGTATAAGGTCCGTGCAGAGACCCTTGCAACGCTGGAGGACCACGCTTTGGTCCACCTCATCCGCACCCCCTATTAATCCTCGTCTTGTTCGACCCTTCTTACTAGACCGTCTATTTCTTTTAGTGACACGTACCATATGTTATAATTAAGAGATTATAAAACCCATTTGCAGCTATCACGATATAAGGTTATCTTCCCCTCACATAGTAGTGATAATGCCTGAGTGTATGGTTTGCGAAGCGTGCAGCTACAGCACCAAACACAGTGGACAATGGAACCGCCACGTCGCGTCCGCGCGACATTCCCGCCGCACGCAGCCACCTGTGAAGGACGTGCCACCTGTGAAGGACGTTAGTGACGACGACCAAGGCTCAGAGGACGCCAGTGAGCCGCTCGGCGAAGAGCACAACACGCTTCTTACAGACACGGTGCGCCAACTGCACGACCTACTTATAGACAGGACACAGGAGTTACGGGAAGCACTGACCGAGATTAATTCGCTCCAAAAGACCATACGCGACTTGTCAGAAAAGAACGTGGTGATCGGGCCTACTGGGGAACCGATTATGCAGGAGGTGAACAACACGGTTAGCAATACGTTTATTTTCGTTCTGGATGAGCCCTGTATCGGGCCCGACGGCTTAATAGGCATCATGAAGAGGATGCATAAAAAGGTAGCTGAGGAATATGGCGGCCGTGTTGGGAATAGTGATGTCGTGATTTTGGGACTGAAGGAGGTACAAGCACGCGGCCGAGCAGCGGCGGAAGCAAAGGAAGCGGCGGCGGCAGCGGCAGCGGCAGCAGCGCCGCAGATCGAGGATGAGGTCAGTGATTAGGCTGATACTGAAGCGTCGTCAAGTTCGGCATCCACACGCACCGCCATGGCGGCGAGACCTTCTTTTACGGCTCCTTCCGCCGGCCAGTGGCTTAGCGCCCGCCAGTGGCCTAGCACCCGCCAGTGGCCGAGGACCGGCCACAGCCTGTACTGCTACTCTGGGTACTTGCCTTTGCTCAGGACAGCATCCCATGCGCTTGCACGCAGCTCGTTTCGTGTCGGCTCTTTTCTCGGTGCCCCACGCCCGTGCGCGTTTCCCGGCGGTGTCGAGCCTGGCTTTAAGCTGACCCGGGACATTGGTCACGGTGTCCTTCACCGTCGTAAATGTTCCTGTCGCAGCGGACTTCAAACCCTCGAATGCCGTGGTCCAAGGGTTTCCCCCCCGGCGAGTTCTATGCCTCGTTCTCCTAGCGCTCCGTCTTCTAGTAGCGCTTCGTCTTCTAGTAGCGCTCCGTCTTCTAGTAGCGCTTCGTCTTCTAGTAGCGCTCCGTCTTCTATTCATCGTTCTTCCAGTTCTCATATGAACTAGAACAACATTATTTTACAGCGAGAAACCCTTCGTCAGCTGGTACGCAGCCAGCGCACCCGCCACCTCCGCCAGTATGTAAGGGACAAGGTCGCTGGAAGGCAACTTGCCCGCCATAACGAGACCAGTCACAACAGCGGGATTGAACGCACCACCTGAGATCGGCCCGCCGACCAAAATGGCTAAAGTCAACGCCGCGCCAATAGCAAGCGCGTTCCCGGTAGTCAGGATCACGTACATGAAAAACATGGTTCCAAAGAACTCGACAAGGTACTTATCCATCTATAGCTTATGTATAGATTTTCTATCAGTGGCAAGTGGGACGGTTCGTCACCTTCGGGGGAACGGTGCAACCTTTATTCCTCGTCTTTCTAACAAGACTCTCAGTCTTGCAGCAATCATACGACTTGAAACTCAACTCAGAGCCTTGTGGCTGGCCGACCTGGCCCATGGACTTGCCAACCGCAGCAAACTTCCTTCTCTGGATGTAGCTCGATGAGTCGCGCGCCGTATTTGTCTTAACTGCACCTTTGGCCGCATTTGACCATCCGGCCCCTCCTGCCGTGCTCACCGCCATCGCATTCGACAATCCAGAGCCCTGAGTCATGGTGGCGGGTTTGAAAGGCATCGCCCGCGGCCCGGTGAGCACGCCATTGTTCGACACTCGACGAATGGGAAAGTCGGCATTTCCTAGCATGAACATGGTCTCTTATATACTTTCAACATATTTATGTGCCGTGACACAGTACATGAATATGCATTGATGCGGTTTATCTGCGCACTCTATTGATAGCCATCTGAGCTGCGAAATGGTCGTCGCCACCGAAAGTTAGATCGTTGTAGTTACGGTTGACACTCTTCATCTTCTTGAAACGCGTGAAGTCCGAACTGTCAACGACAAAACGCGAGTTCCCACTCCATACAGGGTTCTGCGTGTGCAAGGCCACGTACGGCGCTCCCCCGTACTGTGTGGTCGTGCCACACGCACCGTCGGCCAAACCCCCGGCCAGATGGTCACGCGCTGCCGCATTCGCAGAGCCACGAACCGCGCCCGACGCCTGGTTGGACCCTCCGCACTGCTGGTTGGCACGGTTTAATGGGTCACCCGCGTTCATCGTTGACCGATACGACCCGTTTAACAGCATCCCGCTGGTCACCGGGTCCGCGGCCGTCTTAAAAGAGGCGCTGGTGTTGAACACGCGGCGCGCGTATAGCCTGTCGATTTCGTTGCCATTCCCCTTCAATCTAAGCGGTACAGATTGGGGCATGTGACCTGATACACCTCCTCCTAGTGACATTCCTGTATATAGTACCACCAGAAAAAGAAACTTCAAATCCGTCAATGTCAATCGCCTTCATTCGGCCATGATGCGTGGTGCCACGTTCATCGTTAGCAACTCTTGCATAAGCAACTTAGTGGCATAGGGAATGTGCACCAGCTTAAAGTCAGAGCGGTTGTCACACGTCCGACACCAGTGAACGTGCTTCCCATCATTGTGAGCGGCAATTAGACCACACTTGTTGCATACATGCACCTGATATTTGTCGGAGCAATCGTACATCCTGTCTTTCATGAACCGCGCGGCGCCATGTGAGATCATACAGTCCCGTTCCATCTCGCCGAAACGCAGCCCACCATCGCGTGCCCGGCCTTCAGCTGGCTGGCGTGTGAGATTGACCATCGGCCCATTGCTCCTACTGTGCTGCTTGTCATTGACCATGTGCTTCAATCTCTGGTAGAAGACCGGACCCATGAATATCGACGTCTCCAATTGCTCACCCGTCATACCATTGTACAAAAGCTCCTCCCCGTGACACTCGTGTCCGAGGCGCAACAGATCGTCACGAATGTCCTTAATGTCGTGCATACCGAAGGCCGTACCATCTCCAAACAGCCCCAACTGCAGGAGCACTTTCCCAAGTAAGGTCTCTTTGAGTTGTCCAATCGTCATTCTGCTCGGGATCGCATGGGGGTTGATGATGACATCTGGACGGACCCCTTCCGCGGTACATGGCATGTCGGACTCAGGAATGATATTGCCGATCGTGCCCTTCTGTCCATGCCGACTACTGAACTTATCGCCAATAACCGGCTTCCGCACGGTGCGCACACGTACTTTGCAGAAGTTGTATCCATCCCCATTACGCTCCACATAGTTCTTATCAATGTAAGCTTCCTCCTGAGTCCGATACATCCGGCTTTGATCTTGGTACTTCATCGTTTTAGTATGGTCGTTCCTGTGCTCCTTAATGGGCACGACTTTCCCGATGATGACGTCGCGATTGCAAATCAGCGTGTTTTCCGGCACAACGCCTTGAGGTGTCAGCTTACTGTAATCGGCGAACTTCATCCCCTTAGTCTTTTTCGGGTCGGGACGGCAGCGAACTTCCTCGTCGCCATGTATCTTCTTGTCCTCGTCTTTCTCGGTGTTATATACCGTAGCCAGGAACAACCCCCGATCCAAGCTCCCCTGGTTAACGAGAATACTGTCTTCCTGGTTGAACCCTGTGTGGGTCATGATAGCGACGATCACCATAGAGCCAGACGGAGCGCGATCCAACTGCAGCATGCCCATGAGACGTGTGTCCACCAGTGGCCGCATAGGTGTGTTGAGCACATACGCGGTCTTGTCCAACCGTTGATCGAAGTTCATGACGTATACCCCCATTGCTTGTTTGCCCATGGCACACTGATATGTGATTCTTGGAGCCTGATTGTGCTCTGGGAATGGGATGCATGAAGCAAGTAGCCCCAGGATGGTGCTGGGATGGATTTCACAATGCGTATACTTATATTGCAGCCTGCCGGTTTCGGACAACATTGCCGGACGCATCGCCACCATGCTAGCCGCCTGCTCAGCGGGGTCAATATACTCGATGACAGACTCATCCGTCTTGTTCTGCATGGCCAGATCAGCCCACGTCAACTCCCTTGCACGCAAACGTCGTAGCGTATCGGCAGTGAGGTTCAAACAGTTGTTCTTCACACGCAACAAGGGTCGCGTTAGCCTCCCTGCGTCACTGCAAACACGTATCTCGTCATACTTGTAGTCAAAGACGATGGACGTGTACACATTGATCACACCTTGGTACTTTTTTTCCTTCAGAAGGCGGTAACATTCGAGCGGTTCAAGCGCCACACCAACCCAACACCCGTTAACAAAGACCTTCGTGTTTCGTCCGGCTTCCGTGGGAGTACAATCTTCTAAAGACTTCACATGGGGGACCACATAGTCATGGAGTGGCGTGCCGCTGCTGCGCACAGTGACGTGCGTCATATAGCTAAGGTTCTTGACGACGCCGACGCTATGTCCTTCCGGTGTCTCAGACGGGCAAAGGAACCCCCAACTCGACCCGTGGAGCTTCCTAGGGGCCACCAGCTTACCGCTCTTATCGACGGGAGTGTTAACGCGTCGCAACTGACTAAGGCCGGAGGCGTACGTATGCCGGTTCAATATCTGGGCCACACCAACCTTGCTGCTGCTTCCGGTATGGCGAGCAACTGCGAAGTCGCCCGTCCCCAGTGCGCGTTTCAGACCGTTCTCTACCGTCGCGGACTTCACGATTTTATAGATGTTCGTGGTGTTGATGATGCCGAGGTAATCCTCCTTTGACCTCCACGAGCCATTGTTGATCTCGCGGACAACCTGCTTCTGCATGTCCTTCACCATCTTATTGAAGTAGTTGCGGAACAGGTTATTGAGCAACATCCCCGGCAGGTCTACGCGCTTGTTCTGATATGCGTCTCGGTCGTCGGGGAGCCTTCTTCCCAATGCGGTTCGAATGAGCTTGTTGGCCATGAAGCCCAGGAAATAACGGCGCTGCAGTGGTGTGCGACAGTGGGGGAACACATCGTGGTCCAGCACGTCCTGAGCGAACTCGCGTTTCCTTTTCATTCCAGCCTCCTTGTCCATATTCACAGGGGTAAACATCACGTGGTTCGTGATGAATGCGAGCGCCTCATCCTGTGTTGTGAACGAAGCACCGTCTACCACCGATCCCTTCAGCCGATCAAGGATGTCCACGTTGCGCGGGCTCTCCATGTCGAGCGCAACCATCTGGCAAATATCGTGGTCGCTGATTATGCCCATGGCGCGAAATACCACGAATAAGGGTATCGGTTGCTTCACCCGCGGCAGTTGCAGATAAAGCCCATACCCAAAACCGTTGTTCTTGCTTGCCACTGTCATGATGGCCTGTTTAGGCGATATACACTTCCAATCGGGCACGGACTTAATCTCCGCCGACCAACTCCATCGCGTGTTCCCCTTTGACACGTCAAACACGGATACTTGGTTCTCGGCCGCCCGCTCCTGCGGAAGACATGCCTTTTCCGATCCGTGAATAATGAAATAGCCCCCTGCATCCAGTGCACATTCTCCCTTTCTCGCGGGGTCGATGTGTTTATACTGGCTGAGCACACAGATAGACGACCGCAACATGATCGGCAACTTACCAATGTGGATTTGTGGGAGCTTGTTGTGCATGACCTGCATGCTCTCCAAACCAACACCACTTCGCACTACATACTTGATGCTCATGTCGACCGTCATATTAGACGCGTACGTGAAGTTTCGCAAACGAGCCTCCTGTGGAAACATCAACTTGGTAGCGCCATTATTCTCAAATATCTGCGGCAGACATATACGCAAATTGTCGAGTGTAATCGAAATCTCCAATGCGTAACGTCCCGTCTCGAGATCGCGATCTTGCTCTGAATGAATGACAACCGGGGTGAACATCTCTATTGTTCTCCTCAGCTGATTATGTACGAAATCATTGTAAGATTCGATTTGATGCCGTACTAACTGCTCCAAATGGTCTCGACGATCGTTCCCGAAATACGCGCCGATGATGTCCCACGGGGCCTCGGGGTTCCTTTCTAACTCCTCAGCCATCATGACTGCCTGAAGCGTGCTTGGCAGCACTACCGGAAGCGTGTCCTGTTTTGTGTGTACTGTCTTCATTTTCTAACGTTTCAATTTAACTCTAAACTGTAAGAGGTTCGCACAATTATCTATTCTATATGTATGCGCCCTCCCTACATGATACCAAGATTATTAGCTCCATCCGGGGACGGCCCCCTTCATTCGCCTAGGCCGCCGTCGAAGCTCCGTCAGCCGTTCGACAGTTGGAAAAGGGAGACGTTTGCGTTCACCTGCTACGAAAACGACTCTTTAGTAAGCAGCGGGGAGGATAGTCCTTGCTGTGACGTGGTCAACACACGGACTGACGTGGTCAACACACGGACTGACGTGGTCAACACACGGACTGACGTTGAAACAAGCTTAAACGAAACACTCGAGCGGATAGATAGTATACTTGTGAATATGTTGAAGAGGGCAGAGCGTCGTTGTAGCCTTGATGCTCCCCAATACACACGCAGAGGGGTGGAACGAAGGGGCGGAGGCGGAAATAAAATCGTGCAATCGCTTGACACGACTGGGGTGTTTAAACCGACCACCACGCCGTCTGATGAGACGATACGGCAAATGCTTCGCCGGCTGGATCAAGACTATTATACCCAAGGTATGAGTTCGCCGGCCGTGCATGGGAGGGCGGGTCGACGCATTGCCGACGCATTCCGCCCGAACCCAGATATCCCTGGCGAGGACGACATGTCCATAACGCGCCGCTACCCGCGGTTCGTTCGCGCCCCACCCCCTACTAGAGGCGTTGTTCTCGCAAAAGAGAAAATAAGTATCGAGCTGGAAGGACCTATCGAAGGACTTGACGACCTCTTGTCTTTGCTCGACAAGTATCCTTTGCGGGAAGACGCTGTGTATGACATAGACCTGGCCGCCGTGCATAATGTCCGACCCGAGCTACAGTCGCTACAGTCAATGATCGGGCTACATGCGCTAAAGAAGAACATAGTTGATCAAGTGATGTATTTCACACAGGGGTTCCACTTGGTAGGGAAAGACGGCGCGGACTTCATGCACACGGTCATTCATGGGCCGCCAGGAACAGGGAAGACTGATGTTGCCCGCATCATGGGAAAGGTGTTCAGTAAGTTAGGCATACTCAAGAAAGGAACGTTCCGCAAGGTCACGCGGTCCGACTTGGTCGCAGGCTATCTAGGACAGACCGCCATAAAAACGTCCGACGTTATCAAGTCCGCAGTGGGTGGAGTCTTGTTTATCGACGAGGCGTACGCGCTCGGAAACGCGGAGAAGAAAGACTCATTTGCAAAAGAGTGTATCGATACATTGTGCGAGGCGCTCAGTGATCACAAGGGGGAGCTCATGGTGATCGTCGCGGGCTATGAAGAAGAACTCAAGAACTGTTTTTTCTCATACAACCAGGGTCTGGAGTCTCGTTTTGTGTGGCGTTTCAAAACTGACGATTATTCCGGCGAGGAATTGAAAGAGATATTTTGCAAGAAGGTTGGGGACGCAGGATGGTCTATGGACGATGGCTCGAAAACACTGGTTGTCAGCGCGCCGTGGTTTACCGATAAAATGAACTACTTCAAGTTCTTTGGGCGAGACATGGAAACGCTGTTGTCGAAGGTCAAAATAGCACACTCGCGCCGAGTGTTCGGAAAGAAGCTAGAACTTAAGACGAAGATCACCCACGACGACATGGAGAGGGGTCTCCAATTGTATCTTGAAAACGACGAAGTGAAGAAAAGAGGGAACACTGATGTCATGAATCGCGACGTATTATACAGTATGTATTCCTAAGATAGAAGAGTAGTATATACTATGTCGGACGCCCCCAGGAAACGCATCACGATTAACGCGGCCCTTCTAAACATGGTCGGTGGGCCCTCGGGCGGAAAGCAGAACGCAACCCGGAAACAGAGGAAGGAGAAACCCCCCACTCACGCCGGCTCCAGCACATCGTTAAGGAAAGCTCTTCTTGCGAAGCTGAAACTTCAGAGAGCGGAGGACGCCGATCGTCAAAGCAGTGCTCGGACAGATGTGCTAGCGGCCACACGAGGCCCCGTCACACAAAGCGCTGGGCCTACGCCAACGCTTGCGTCTGCGCCTGCGAAACCACAAAACGAAGACTTCCAGGGAGCCGTTTCCTACCTTAATGCCTTAGTAGCAAAAAGAAAAGAGGAACGAAGGCGCCGCCGCTCCCCCAAGCTCCAAGCACCCCCGCCTCCTGCGCTTGTGCCCGCGCATGTGCCCGCCCCGCAACTTGTGCCCACGACACACCTTGTGCCCGCCCCGCAACTTGTGCCCACGACACACCTTGTGCCCGCCCCGCAACTTGCGCCCACGCATGTGCCCACGACACACCTTGCGCCCACGACACACCTTGCGCCCACGACACACCTTGCGCCCACGACACACCTTGCGCCCACGACACACCTTGTGCCCACGCATGCGCCCGTCCTCACGATTGACACCCCCGTTGCTACAGTCCTCCCCGCGGCTCTCGCGATGCCATCGACAACCAGAGGTCCTGGACCCGCCCTCGTACACACCCTCAGTGCGAGACCTAAACGTTTTTGTCGCAATCGGAGCGTGCGAGCGCCAGCGCCGAGACCTCATGTCGCGCATGTACCGCCCGCCGCCCCGCAAGCGCATGTGCCGCCCACCGCCCCGCAAGCGCATGTGCCGCCCGCCTACAGCAATCTAAAGGGCGGGACACGCCCTACGTACCGCCAGCTCTTCGGGAGAACATTAAAGGCGGCGCCCACCCCAATTAAGATCACTAACCAGAGCGAAAAAGACGTCGCACGTCATCGACGAGCCATCCTAGACGAAATCAAAAAAGATAGAGCAGAAGTAGCGGAGAAGAGCGCGCCGCGCATGGAAAAGGTGCGGCGCATACACCGTAAGTCCAGACGCACCACTACCCGAACCTTCAAACTAGGCCGCATAGGAGGGAAAGTAGGCGTGCTCCTCAAAGACCAGAAGACACGTCGCAGGATCACAGAAGAACACACGGCGTTGAAAAGAAAACACATTAAAGATGTGCGGCAATACCTTCGCGACAGAAACCTAGTCAAAGCCGGCTCTTCAGCCCCGAACGAGGTCACTCGAGCCATTTTCGTCAACTCCATCCTTACGGGCGAAGTCCACAACCGCAATGAAAAGGTCGCACTGCATAACTTCACGTACAAAGATGAATAATATAAACAATTTAAGTGACTGGGTCTTCTCTACCTAGTCACTCAATCATGTCGCTTGTGAAAGATTACTTAGCGCACCATAAGCGCTTCTGCGATGAATACGGAGCGAACACCGTCGTGCTGATGCAAGTAGGCGCTTTTTTCGAAGTATATGGGCTGCGACAAAAGGACGGGTCTATTACCGGGTCAAACATCGAGGCATTTTCGCGCACATGCGACCTCATCATCGCGTCCAAGAAAGCGTGCGTTGGGCAAGCCGATGTAGTCATGGCGGGGTTCCGCGATTATATGCTTGACAAGTATCTCAAACGCTTACAAGAAAACGGCTTCACAACCGCAGTGTACTCACAGGACACACCAAGTAAGAATACTACTCGTAGTCTGTCCGGCATCTACTCACCCGGGACCTATTTCTCCGCCGAAACAAAAACACTGTCAAACAACGCAACATGCATATGGCTGTTTTGCGCCGGCAAGAACGTGCACATCGGTGTGGCGAATGTAGATATTTTTACCGGGCGCACTGCCGCCTTCGAGTTCACGACAACAGATTACCACAATCCTACCAGCTTCGATGAGCTGGAGCGGTACATATCGGTGTACGATCCTGCAGAATTGATATTTGTGCATCAAATGGACGAGGCCCGTCTCGACGACATCATCACTTTCGCAGGAGCGAACGAGAGGTGCATACACAGGATTGATCTTGGTTCGGAGTCAAACAGACTAGTTAAAATGGCGAAAAACTGTGAAAAACAGACCTATCAGAATGAAATCCTCGCTCGTTTCGGCTTCGGCGCAGACGGCGAACACCAGGCTCACCTCCTTTTCGGTGAACATGCGCTTTGCGCTACCGCTTTCTGCTTCCTACTTGATTACGTCCATTGTCATAATCCCGATTTAGTCAATCGACTCCAACCGCCTGTCCTAGAAAACAAAACAGACAGGGTACTCTTGGCCAACCACTCTCTCAAACAACTCAATATGGTCGACGATAGCCAGTATGTCGGCAAACTCTCCAGTGTTTCTCGCTTTCTCAATAACTGTGTGACGAATATGGGTCGCCGGCGCTTCCACTACAAAGTCCTCAACCCCATCGTGGATTGTGAGACCCTAGAGGAATCATATGATGTGACCGAGCATTTGACCGGTCGCGATGATTTAGATTGGTTCCGCAGTACACTGAGGGGCGTGAAGGATATCGAAAAACTAGAGAGAAAGCGACTTCTTCGCCGAATCACCCCGTTTGACTTCGCTCAGCTTCACGACAATCTTCTTGTTACCGTTCAGCTTGCCGAGAAGGTCGCAGATGATGTCTACCTCACCCATAAAATCGAAGAGGCGGTTGGCACGTCACTTGCAGAACTCACTCAATCCTGTACCGGCATTTCGGAATGTCTCGATGAAGCGTTTGACCTTAGCAAGTGTAGGGGGCTGGATACACTCAACTTCCACAAGCGGGCGGCAGACATGGAGGCCGGTGCTAGTGCGGGTGGTGCTAGCGAGGAGGCCGACGCCATTGCTGTGAGCTTTGTGAGGCGCGGCGTGTGCGAGCGCATAGACGCAAAGGTCCGTGCAAACCTCGAGTCGAGAGATAAGCTCGAGTGTATTCGGGCTTTGTTGAATACTCTCGTCGCCAGCAGCGAGAAGAAGTCCAAAACCACCGACTTTGTTAAGATACACGAGACGCCCACACTGGGGACCAGCATCCAGGCGACGAAACGGCGCGCCTACCTCCTCAAAACCCAGATTTGTAGTCTGGGCATCACGCCCACCCGAAGCACCGCGGACGCCTCGTTTGTCTCTCGGTTTGACCAGCAGGATCACTTTTTGGCAGTCGAACTGCTGGATATCCAAGACGTACCGGCCACGGGCTCAACGATGAACATTACAAGCCCTCAGATTCGGGATCTCGTCTCGAAAATCCGGTCGTCAAAGGAGGCTATGGTTGACGAGATTACGCACTTTTATATGGACTTCATGAAGCAGTTTGAGACGCACGCCACGGCGCTCTTACAAATCGCATCTTTTGTGACTTGGATCGACGTCTTTGTCTGTCAGGCACATAATGCAATCAAATATAACTATTGTCGACCATCGCTTGTCCCCGCAACTGACAAGTCGTACGTCCGGACCACAGGGCTCAGGCATTGTCTCATAGAGCACCTACAAACCCGCGAGGTATACGTCGCGAATGACGTTGAGCTGGGCGACGGGGCCGACGGGGCTTTGCTCTACGGCACCAATGCAGTAGGTAAAACTAGTCTTATCCGCGCACTTGGAATTGCATGCGTGTTGGCGCAGAGCGGAATGTTCGTCCCGGCCTCCTCATTCGAAACCTCTCCGTATAGCTCACTCTTCACACGTATCCTGGGTAACGACAACCTCTTCAAAGGAATGTCTACCTTCGCTGTCGAGATGTCCGAGCTGCGCACGATTCTTCGTTTGGCCGACGCCAAAAGCCTAATCCTAGGAGATGAACTGTGCTCCGGTACTGAGTCCGACTCGGCATTAAGCATATTCACAGCTGGTGTTGAGGCACTGGCCCGGCGCGGTAGCTCGTTTTTATTCGCCACACATTTCCATCAGCTGGTGGACCTCGACGAGATAAAGGCACTCCATAATCTGCGGATGTTCCACATGTCTGTGAGCTATGATGCAGCCGCACAAAAGCTTATCTATGACAGAAAGGTGAAGAGCGGTCCGGGTGACAACATGTACGGTCTAGAAGTGTGTAAGTCCCTCCAGTTGCCAGCAGACTTCCTCGAGAGGGCTCACGATATCCGCATGAAGTACCGCCCGGCCACGAAACCCGTATCGTCTTTAGGCACGTCCAGATACAATAGCAAGAAAGTGGTTGGTATGTGCGAACTCTGCGAGAAGTCTCCCGCTCAAGACACACACCATCTGCGATATCAAAAAGATGCTTGCAAGAGCGGCCACATCGACCAGATGCACAAGAACCATCCCGCCAACCTCGCCGCGCTCTGCAAGGAGTGTCATGTGGGCGTTCATCGCGACAACGCTATTTATAAGCGCGTCAGAACTTCGATGGGGTATCAACTGCTGAAAGAAGATGATCACTGTCAAACAGTCAGGATATCGTCGCAATAAATTATCTGCTGTGATAGTAATATTGTATGCTGTTTCTGAACGATAGCGATACTCCACATGCTCGCGTGGTTTTCGCCATGTGCGTCTTCATAGTGGCCTTTTATCTACTTGTGCCCGCGAGCGAGAGATCGCTTCTGGCCGCCCCTTTTAAGTCGGAAGGACACTACGAAGCTATCGTTTCCATGGCTATACTAATCATAGTCTTTCCCGTTTTGGCTGGACTGGCTGGTTGGAACCTGAACCCGGTGAAGACGACACATTTAGAAAAGGTTGTCACAGTGGAGGGGTTTGTCGATGACGACGGGGATGCAACAAGCATGCCGGACGTGTCACAACCCAGCACGAGCTTCTGCGCTCAGCACAACTCCGAACCCGAGGCACTAGAAACGGCATGCAATGACTTCGATACGAAGGACTCATGCACAGCCGTTAACTGCTGCGGCTGGCTCGCTCATCGTATGTCGCCCTCTCACATAAAAACCACGTGTGTAGCTGCTAATGAGACGAGTCGTCCGGTATTTAAGAGCGATGCTAATGGACGGAGACTAGACATGTTATCCTTCCAGACGCGCATGGGAAACGCAGCCGAAGCCACGAAGGCGAGAGCACTCGCAGACGAACGGGCTGTCTCGGGGGATATGAAGAAAGGACTAGGAGATGCTAGGTCGGAGGTGCACAAGCTGTGGGAGGACATCTAATTTGATCATAAATTGATTTATATATCTGGATGGATATATAGATACACGCGAGCCATGATTATTCCTGTGAAGTGTTTCACATGTGGGGAGGTTTTAGCCAACAAGTACCGCTATTACTTAGCTCAAGTGCGCAAGCGCAAGCTGGCTAGGGGCATGGAAGTGGAGAAGGTTGTTTACCTGACACCTACCACCGTGGATAAGACGCCGGAAGGTGAGGTGCTGGACGAGCTGGGTTTGACGAAAATGTGCTGTCGGCGACATATGCTGACCCATGTCGATATCGAGTGATGGACGATAAATATTGTTTGTATATGTTATACATGCCCACTCGCGGTGGAGGTCGGAAAGCGAAACGTAGAACACGCCGAGGACCCAGGTCACGCCGAGGACCCAGGTCACGCCGAGGACTTAGAGCACGCAGTAGGCAAAGAGGTGGTGCGTCTGCGGCGGCAGGCACTGTCCCACTGCTTAGCCCATCGCCCCTCGTCGGGTATCCTTGGTTGCCTGGCCAGCCAGGGACATGGCCTGGAGCGGCGTCTGCAGGGACGTGGAATACGGTTTCTCGGCTAGACACTCATGGTGCATCGATGTCCAACCATCTTGCACTGTCACCTAATGGGGTCCCAGCTGGTGGTGTAGACTATCCAGTCCCTTCTAATGCTATCAACAAGCAGTGCGGCGGACGCAAAAAGAGAAGAAACACGCGCCGCCGTGCATGGCGTGGTGGAGCCTTTTCTCCCATGGATTTAATCACAGCACCATTTGGAATGCTGAAAGATGCAGGATCACGCTTCATGGCGACTGTGAATGGCGACATCGCTCAGCCTTCCAGCAGCCCGCTAGTACAACCGATCGGTGAAAAAGTACAAGTAATCATGCCGAACAACCCCAAGGTGGCCGCCATGCTTAGCGCATCGGCGGCTGAAGTCGCGGCGATTACTCCCGCGTCGGGTGCTGCGGCTCATGCAGCTCCTGCGGGCCATGCGAGTGCTGCTCCGGCGGGCGCCGCGCGAGGCGGATGGCGTGTACGCAAAGGACTTAACAGAAGAGTTATGCCCAAGAAGTAAGGCATCCCAGAGAGAAAGCGCGACGAGGGGTTTTCTTCTCATACTATCTCATAAGCACATGAAGCTCATGAGATACTTGGACACCCTATGCACGCCGGCCCTCGCATATCTTATCCTCGCGGGGTTCGGTGCCCTCGGGATGGCAATCTCCCTTCGGGACCCAGCTCGCCTTGCGATGCTTAAGGGAGCAGGCAACGCGATCACCTATTTCATCGCTCCGACCACGGTTGGCGGTCTACTAGGCCATCTCGTGTACATGGCTGCACTTGTCATGCTCCTTCAGGCGCTTTGCGTCCATGGTCACAGCAAACTGTCTTGGGCCGCCATGATACTCATCCCATTGGTAATGGTGTCTATCGCGATCGACAAGTCTGTCATACGTGCCGTCATGGCGCAGCAAAAGAAAGGTCAGTAAGCTTCTTTTCTCTTCATTAGTTATACTCTCGTCATGAAACTAATGAAGGAAGTCCGCGCACTGTGCACGCCCGCGTTCATTTACTTCGTGATCTCCGCCATCTCCTACGTCTGGATGGTCGTCCAGAATATCGGTAACACCAACAAGTTTTGTTTAGGCAAAAAGAGTTGCGCTGTCCCCTCCACCCTAATGCTATTCGTCGGCCATGCCATTTACATCGCCGCTTGGACGTTCGGCTTGAATTGGCTGTGCTCTGAGGGCTACACGGCCCTCGCGTGGATACTTCTGTTCGTCCCGATTATCCTTTTGTTTACCATCCTAGGTGGTCTCGTTGCCGGCGTGTTTGGTCTGGCTGCCGCGGTTACTGG
>Ga0233413_10000055_pt1 | contig 59234 bp, 89 predicted proteins | sample Na_anoxic_6_MG_FD_189019 | JGI IMG/M metagenome (GOLD analysis project Ga0233413, IMG submission 189019) | Seawater microbial communities from Saanich Inlet, British Columbia, Canada - Na_anoxic_6_MG | ecosystem: Environmental > Aquatic > Marine > Inlet | place: Canada: British Columbia...
CGGTGCCCCCTCTTTTTTTTTTTCTGAACGACTGGCAGCGCACCGGCCTCAATCGCTTCGTCGAACCATCCGCCGATGATGTCCTTGCCGACGTTAAATTTTCCAGCGGTGGAGACAGACAGCGCCTTGTCGGCCAGCAGCTTTATCTTGTCCTGCCAGCTGGCATGTCCCCAGGCCCGGCTGTAAATGCCGTTCACAACCCTCTCTCGCTCGCCTTTGGCCTCTTCTACTGTCATCAGGCTCAGGGCGTTGATCTCATTCTCGCACGCCTCACAGGGGACTTTGTGCCCCGTCTCGCGCACGATCACCGCGTGCAGCTTCGCACCGACAGACGACTTGTGCTCCGGCAACGTCGTCCATGTCTGGCCGTTGTTAGTGAGCGGTGGCAGCTCGTAGCCCTGCGCCGCCCATCGTTCACGGTACGCCAGCACCTTCTCAGGCGACAGATCGGTTTCACCCTTTGCTGTTGCTATGCGGCCAGCGCCGGTTAATGGTTTCAGTGTTGTGCTCATGCTTCTATCACCACTGCTTGCATTTCTGCGGGTGTTATTCCACCGATACAAATCCCGGACGGAAACATGTCGCCAGGGGAGCCGTCCTGAAAAGTCAACTCAAACGGGTCACATTCAGACGCAACGGCCGTCATGGTCGTGCTCGCATACTCCGAACAGGAAATAGGCTCTCCCGGCTTTGCTGCCTGAATACAGTTTTCATACCACGAAATGGCCAGCGTCCACACGTTTGCCGAACACGTCACGGTGACGTGCCACATGAACGGGTTGCCCGTCGGGCCAGCGCACGGCCACGACATGAGCCCTGACACCCACATTGATTCGTCATTGCCTAGCCCTATCAGTGGACCGCCGTAAAGCAGCACAGTGACCGCTGCACATGAGCAGTCATCGCCCGGCCCCATAGTGAACGGCCCCGGCGCGATCTGAATAAAATCAACAGACAGCGTCTCAGAAAGAACAACGTCCGGACAGCACTCACTGTTGATTCCGCCGCAGGTGTCGCATCTCGCACACCGGACGGAAAACAGAATGTCGTCGTAACCGACCGTTTCTGTCCAGCTGGCCGACAGACTAAGACAGTCTGACACCGCCACCGCCGGCAGTGTCACATCGAATTCCACCGGCGTTATCGTGCCGCTGGCCGTGCCCGACATCTCACAGCCGTCCGTGTAGTCGTTGCGACTCAGCGTGAACTCACCAGCAACCGTGGTCCCATTGTCCGGGCAGTCGATATCACCGCCCCAGCGTGCAAGCGTTACACGGCCGTCTGCGCAGGTCTCGCCCGTGAATGGAATGATCCCGGTACACACCTCGCCCGTCGTTTGATTCGTTGCCGTAAAACACAACGCCGGACAGGTGCAAAAACAATCGTCACCACAGAACGGCCGGGCACATGCTTCTCCGGCGTACCCCTCGTCACCAAGCCGTTTCGCGACTTCCAGATCGTCGCCGCGAGTCCAGGCGAACGTGCCGGTTTCGTAGCCGTTGACGTATTCTACCTCACCGTCGAAATTGCGGCAGGTCACATCCGCTTCCGGGTATTCATTACACCCCAGAGTCTTAGACCAGACAGCCACACCATTCAGTTCAACTGTAATTACACACTCGCCGTATTCGTCTTCTGCCCAGTACGCATAGAAGGTAATGCCGCCGGCCGATCCGTTCCATTCCCCATCAACGATGCTGATGGCTTTCCCGTAATCCACATCGGGCAGACTGTCAGCGTCATCACCATCCGGCGTCGTCCACGTCAGACAGAGGTCGCACGGCTGAACACGACAGCAGTCACACCCCGGCGTGAGGCGCTCATTGCATCGCAATACAGGTTCCTGGTCCTGCTGGAATTTTCGCGTACCGAACCCCAGCATTTTGAACGCATTGAGAGGCATCAGCAGCCCCCAATCCATTCGACCATCAGCAGCTCCCAATGGGCATCGCAGCCGGGATAGGTATGCCAGCGGATCGCCATCGCCCGGGCTCCGATCAGTTCCGTCTCGGTCAGCTCAGAGATGAAGCCGAAATAATCTTCGATTTCGTACAGCCCCGAATAGCCGTCGATTCCGGACGGGGTATCACAGCCGGTAAACCGCTTGATATTCGCGTCGTCGGTGTACACGAGGCCGTTGACGCAATCGGCATCTGTGATAATGAAGGCCATCTGCTCAACACCGCCACCACCTGACCCCTGCCTCAGCACCGGAGTCAACCCATCCGCACCGAGATCGCCAATGACCTCAAAACCGGTCCCATCCGCGTCCATCGTCCAACTGCCACTGGCAGGCCCAACGGTGTCCCCGAACGATGCACCAGCATCAACCAATGCCCGGGTTATTCGCCCCGGATCGTCAACAAAGAAAGTCTTTCCTGTCAAAGTGGGGATAGGACCATTGATGAAGTAGAAATTGGTTCCACCTTCCGGCTTGATTGCGGTGTACTGGATCTCAGCCTTTGAGGAAGCAGCGGCATTGACCTCGGACAGCCTGACGCATCCGCCGGCCGGTATCGTTCCAGCATCGGTATTAAGGCACAGGAGGCGTGTCACTGACTGACTCCTTTATCACTTTTTTCTTCAGCAACTGAAGGACTTCTTTTGACTCTTCTGTCGCGCGGATGCGTCGTTTTTCGATGTATGTCTTAGCCCCGGTGTCCCACTCCATGTGCTGACCGGCCACCGTGATGGCCCCATGCCCCGTGTCGCTGATGATATGGGTGACCTGATGGATCTTGCCTGTGGGCTTGATGGTGGGCTTCAGCTGGTTGTAGTGGATCACATAGCTCTCATACGCCACCAGTCCCGCAGCATAGTCACTGACGATCTCGGCAGCCAGGGCATCCAGCTCAGGGTTGTTGTCAGAGTAGCTCACGTAATCGTGAGTGGCATTGTATTCCCCAATCACGACTCTCTGTTCCTGAGCGCAGATGGTGATTGTTCCCGTACCGGAAGCTGACAGCTCGATCGTCTTCTCGTACGAGTCTTTCTCCCAGGTGGTCTTGTTTCGAACATGGTGAGCGACCTCAATGACGATGTCCGGATCCACATTGGAACCGCCACTCACGTCTCTCATGATCTTGTTGAACTTCATGATCCCGTTTGATGGATCAATGGTATGTCTGACCGGCAGTTCTTCACCACGAGTGGGATTTGTCCCTGGAGCTACCGCGGCAAAGTAGTCTTCACTGTCCTCATCGATGTAGACAAAGCCCCAGATGCCTGCTGGGAGCTTCTGAGTGTTTTCCCCGGAACTGTACCGAGCTGCGCGGTTGTGGCTGATGGGAAGGATCTGGAACCGCTCATCGACCACTGCTGAGCTGGTTGCTGGGTGGAGGTAGCCGGGAATCCTTGTCGCCAACTGGTATGGCCCGTCAACAATTCGGAACCACTTCCACACAGTCATGCGTGCCAGCTGTATCTGTTCATCAGTGGTGAGGTCTTCGAAGAACTCGGTATTCGCATAAGCGGCCCACGTCTCTGTGGGTGCGTAGCTCAAACTGTCGATCGGAAGGATCTCGTGATTGTTCGCCAGCGTCTCCATCCCCACTGGCTCAGTGTCAAACCGAGTCTGGTAAATGGTGGGGCCGAACCTGACCTGAATGTACCGCGGAACTTCTGGCGGATTCCATGAGACAGAGATGCGGCTGACAGTGGAGTCGTTTGGAAGTGCGGTCCCATTGTTGACTGGCACCACAGTAACCACGTCTGTGTCGTACCCGAGGATTACGCGACACCCCAGAGTCTGGCACAGGTCATCAATCACGTCGACAACATCAACACACTCAACAGCTACTTCGGGTCGACTGGTGTTGGGTACCAGGCTGACATCAGCAGTAGGCTCACCAATAAGATCGAACAAAGCAGACAGAATATCACGAGGAGCTTTCTCAGTGATCGGCCTGTAGCCTTTGTTGTCCGGTCGCGATTCGTTGAAGTGGATCGACACTTTCTCGTAATGTCTCCATCGCCACCTCCGGTCGAAAAGTATTGCACGTTCGATGAACCCCTGCTCGTTAAAGGAGAAGATGCCCTGGTCGACCTTGCAGCCCGGAAGGATGACATCGCTGCCGTTGTACGAAAGAGTGACCGTACCGCCAGTGGCTATGTTCGCTGTCTGTGCAGTGAACTTCAGCTCGATGCGATCCGGATCCGTTCCGTGAGACTGAGAATAGATCCCCGACTTCGGATCCACGATTCCTGAGAATGTGTACGTGCCCTGGGGCATCAGAGGGTTACCTGTGTTGGGTATGGCGTGCCGGCGATCGTGCTCTCAAGAACGTACCTGTAATTGGTTCGGTACAGTTCCTGCTTCTGTGTGTTGTTGTTCTTTCGAATGTCTTCAGGCGAAACATCCTCAAGGATTCTCTGTTCGAACTTTTCGTTACCCAGCGCAGTGAGTGCGGCCGGCGGGTTCAGGTACTGTCCGCGACCAATGACGTACCCCTCCTGAATGTACCGGACTGGTGAATAGACTCTGAGAGTCTGCAAGACGGGAACTCCCGTGAGACTACCCATGTACTTTGTGACAGGACCACCAGTTCCGATACGGGTAACCTTCTCTCGGTACGCGTAGAGGCTACCTCCACCACCACTGCGAAAGTCTGCTGTCAGTATGGCCTCGAAGGTTCTCTTGTTCGCGTTGCCTACTCCGTACTCAGTCTGCATATCCCAGCTGCCTTTGGGGTAGCCGAAGTGTGCGACCTGAACACCAGAGAACGTGTTGGCGCTGGTGGTGACGTGTGCTGTGTTTGCAGGAGTGTTGTCCTTGAGAGTGATGTCCCCAAAGTCAGTCCCGTATGCCGCCTCAAGAGCAGTCAAGGCTGTGGTTAGAGCTGCTTGAGTTGCTGCCTGGACAACGCCAGCCACATGCCACGTTTGGACATCGCCCATCCTGCGATGGAATCGATCATAGATTGTGCGGTAGTAGATCCGGAGCCCTACCGAGTTCGTGGCGTGTGAATGTGATCCGTAGATGAACTGCATTACTGATCCCGTTTCCGACCACTGAACGAGGCCATGAATGGAAGGTTCGACAGCGAAACATCCGTCTCGTCCATGGAACTCAGGGTATCGCTAAGATTGGCAAAATCCGGCAACGGGGTGTCTCTTTCATCTGTGGAGAAGCTGATCTCCTTCTGGTGTTCCACTGAGTTGTTCAGCGAGTGACCGATCTCATCCTTTATCCCGATCGGTATGATCTCCAGCATCGCAGACGACTCTTGCATTTGGATGTTGGTCTGAACCGCCTCGTCATCCCGGAAGATGTTCTGGATCGCGGCAGCCTCCCCGAAGTCATCAAAGTTTGCCTCCGGGTTGGCAGGCTCAGAGTCATCGTCTACGGCGAACTCCGGGACTGATTCCTCTTCATCAGTCGCGACAGCTCTCGCTGGATCTGCGTCTTCTGAATCTTCTTCGAGAACTGAACCCACAGCTGCCGCCTCGCCATCAGATTCATCATATTGCTGATGGCTTGCTTGTTCTCCGAAGCTCTCTGTTCCGACTTCGACATCAGCTTCCTCCTGATTACTTTCAGAGTTTCTTTCCACCGCGGCGTCTTCCGGCTCATCCGGTTTGCGGCCCAGTTCCTTCTCAGCGGCTCTCGCGAGCGGGCTGTCTCCTGACTCCCGGCCGACGCTCTTCGCCACTGCCGTATCCATGGCAACAGCGTCTTCTCGCTGCGTCACGTCAAGCGGATCATTCGGGTCTGCCGGCTTGGCGGCTGCTTCCGAGTACTCCTGGATAAAGGTTTCTAAGGCATCCATCTTGTGTGATCCAGTTGAGCATTTTCCAATTCCACCGCATCACTGGGCATTCAGGCAGCGGCATTCCAGCCAATCTGTAATCCCAGTAGTGACTCCACGCTAGTCTGTTTTTTTCGCTGAGTGCTTTTGGTTTGTCGACAGTGCCACGCGGGCATCCACCTGGTGCCTCGCATAGCAGCTCGTGATGGGGCTCACGTAGGATAGTGAATCCACCAGCACGTTTATAGACCTCCCACTTGTTGTGGTCGGTGATGTACCTCCGGCAAGTGTCACAATCGTAATCGGCTGCCTTCGGGTTGTCGACTCGCAGCTTTGCTCCGTAAATAAGGTTGTCACGGTCCTCTTTCTCTGTGGGATTCTCCATGACGGCCTGCCACATCGCCTTCTGCTCTTCGAGTGGAAGGTCTGCGTACCAGAACCCATCATCAATAACCCATGGCTCGACAAAAACAGCATCGATGGCCCAGCCGGGCCCCTGTCCAAGAGTTGCCTGTATGACATCTGAGGCAAGGGCTCGCGGCATGGAGCGAACGAGGCGTCCTTCTACCTCGAACGTATAGCCATCATTCAGCTGAGGAGGAATCTTCCGAGACGAAGGGGCTTTCAGATTCTCCTGTGACGACAACGTCATCTTTCGGTTCCTCGACTACAAGATCCTCGGGGGCATCGGTAGTTCCCGATCCGCCCACGATAGCATCTGAGGTCGTGACTGTCGTCTCCTCGGTGGCAGGAAGCCGAGCTTTGAGTCGTTCCACCCTCTGTATGGCCTGCCTGACGCGAGTCCTGGTGAGGTTCAGGTCACCATGGCCATCGTCTTCGAGAGTTTCAATTTCGGCAGCAGTCTGATTCAATAGGTCTTCAAGTTTATCGTACAAAACAATTCTCCTTTAAGCAGCATTAACATGAGTGAACGTGAACGCATTCGGAGGCGTGTTGTCGGTGTCGTTAGCGGCCTGCCACGTAAGTGGAAGACGGATCTCAGACAACTTGCTTACGATGTCCGGAGACTTCGAAACAAACTGACTGTACTTAGCGTCAAACGTAAGCGTGTCCTGGCTGGTTGCCCCTGACACTATCGCAAGTTGGACCCACCGGTCAGTCTGGGTGTCCCTGTTGTCCCAGTATATCGCCTTTGATGTTGAGAGGTATGGGACGCTGACAGCGAGGAACGTCTCCTGAACGGTAACAACCGCGTCGGTCAAAGACGTACTGTTGTTCCACTGCTTGAATAAATTCAGATCACTAACAATAGCAAAGCGATCCACCGGGTACGCGACAAGAGGGCCAGCAGTGGGGCCATACTTGAAAGTGGAGTCTGGGAAGGTGTAGATGGAACTCAGGGTTGCCGCTGGCGTGTAAGTTGTGGCTCCATTGTCTACTTCAGTGGCTGCGACACAGTCCAGCTGAAGAACCGCAGGCATGCTACCACGCTGACCACGGATTGCCCATCGGCCGATTCGACAGGTTGTGTATTTATGATTGGCCGCCACCTTGTTGACGATAACGTCAAACGTGGTAACCGACTCGTTACTTGTATACACGTTGGCCGCAGGAGCACCTACGCTCATGTGCGGAAGACAAGTGTCAAGCACCTCCGCCGTGAGGTCCAGCAGGATAGTGAACGCAACCATCTCACGGCCGGGCTGAATTAAATGGCTTGGTTGATGTGCCACGCCACAGATGGAGCCCTTGTTGTTTTGGACTTTCTCGACGGTCGTTTTGTCGATGAACTTACCGAAGCAGAAAGCGGTTCCGTCAATTGAAATTTCGGCATCAACTGCAACGGAAATGGTAGAGGTTGAAGATGTCATTCGCGGGGCTCCCGTACGTATGCCGTGACCTCAAGACCCGCCCGCATCTGAGCATGGACGCGATAGTCCCTCTCGTTTGCTGGTGTGACTCCAGAGATGTGAATCAAGTAAATGTCGGCAACGCTGGGAGACAGTTCCGCTCGGTATGGATTTGCCTGGAGTTCTTTCCGGATCGCGCTCAGCCAGAAAGAGTATGTCTTCTTTCGATTCGTGTTCAGTTTAGGGACATCGTCAACAAGCTGAATCAGCTGCCGATACACGATGTCGTCATGTTGGTTCTGGCCGGCAGACACTGGAGCCTTGAATCCAATGTCCGTGATAATCAATGCTGGCCGAGGTATGTTCCGTTCTCCCTCCTTGCTGTCAACATCACTGTCGCCAGTTGTGTCCCGGGTAAGGACATTGTTCTCATTGATCGGCCGGCAAGCCTCACCTTCCTGCGCAATGAGTTCCTTATTCTTTGCCATGTTCCGCAAAGTCGTATAAGTGACGTTCTCGATGACGTAGGCTGCGGATGTCATGTGGTGACTGAGGCGATATCGCCAACTCGGTATGGGTAATTATTGGGGATGACGCCTGACATTGGCTTCAGTTTTCGTGAGTCGTCCATCTGGGCCTCGACCAAGGCCTTCATCATCCAGTGATCTGACAGCTGTAGCGTCTTGGTGTCGATGTCCGCAATCTTAGCATATTCGTTCTCACAGAGCCGCAGCATGAATGTCGTCATGACGCCAGCATCAACATCGATCAGCTGAGAGATTGACCAGCCGTTGTCTGTGACGGTGTCGACCGAGTCTGACAAAGTCGCATCGTTCCCGCTGACGGCCACAATGACTCGCTCCTGCGAAAACGCGTTCAATCCCCATTCCTGACTGCCGTCGTCCATGCGGCCGATCTGGCTGGTGGGAGTCGTGTCGTCAGAGCTGATCCTCAGAACGCAGCCAACGTGGTCCGACGTGAGCTTGCCGGCAGGGAACGTCGCGACCTGTCCAACGGCCGACAAGCTGATCCCCTTGTCGTGCATTGTCCGCAAGGGGTTATGTCTTGCGTCGTACATGATCTTCACGCTTCTGTCAGCGTAGACCGAGGTTGGGAACCACAGCTCCCACAGCCCCGGATTGTGCTGAGACGGGAACATCGTGTACGTCGTGGGGTACGTTTGCGCGTTGAAGTTGTCGATCAGGAACATCGTCGTACGGACATCGATCTGCGTCAGCGGGTGAGGGCTGGCAGGATCAATAATTTCGGTGATATCTCCCACTTCAAAGCTCAGCGGATATCGATGCTGAGCCCACTCATACGACGTGCCTGCTACGACATCCGCCCCCGGATTGAAATTCTCAGCCAGCACGAGTTCCGTTGAGGACTCTCGGTACTCGATGTGATACCTGACATTATCGATCGTCAGGTCGCCGTACTGAGCGTCTGTTGGCCACGTTGCCCCAGCCAGCGTGACGGTCCTCGTGGCGTGAGTGTACGTGATGGTCCCTGTGCTCTCCGTACCGACCACATGAAGCAGCTCGAACCGCCGAAAGTAATTCCAATCGTGCATCGCGAACAACCGCCTGTACGCCTCCCTGACGGCCACCATGGCGTGCGCCAGAGGCTGCCCGGTGGGAGTGAGCGAGTATCTCAGCGTGAGATGCTGAACCAGATCATCGTATGTGGTGAAATCGGTGGTCATTTAGCTCACTGCTTCCTTGTCATTGGAACCATGTTTGTCCTTGATCGACTCCCGCAGCTCCATGCGATCCATCTCCTTTAGGCTCGGATCATCCGCCACCATCTTCTGTTCGATCCGAGAGACAATTCGCTCGTTTAGCTTCTTCGGTGGTGTCGGAGCAACATCGGTGTTCGGCGAGAGAGTGACATCCCCGCCCTTCATCATGCCGCCACCATGGCTGGCAATATCACGTCGAACGTCGCCGGCAGACTGCTTACCGCTCAACCATGCCCTCTTGTCGCCAGGGAACCTTGCGACTGACGAATCGTAATAATCTGTGGCGTTTGGCGTGTACCCCTGTCTTTTTGCCTGAGCGACACGGTACTCCAAAAGGTTTTCAGCACCACTGAACTGATCGGCCAGTGTGTTACCGCCACGGGACTGGTTGCGTGCTGCAATCTCAGACGCCTCAGTACGCAGACCCGGGGCCTGCTGCATGGTGAGAATCTCAGCCATGGACTCAGACTGGCCGCGATCGAGGCAATCAACATAAAAGTCGACGGCCGCTGCACCCAGCTGGAGGATATCACTTGGAATTTGAGCTGTTGCTGTTGGCATTCTTTTTAGCTTCCGTTTTTCTCAGAGCCGCTTCTTGGCGCATGAGTTTGAGTTTAAGGACGTTCTCTTCTTTGGTCATGTCGATCTTCTGATCGTGAGTCTCTTCTGTGTGTTCGAGCCTCTGTTCATGGTCAGTGCCACTGAACAGCAACTTGCTCAGATGGGACTGCTGGTCGTGCGTGGACTTCATCTCATGGTCGGCAGCCTTCATGGCAAGAGCGAGTTCAGCGTCCTGCCCCTTCAGCTCCATGCCCTGCATCGCCTCAGCCTGTTTCAGCTGAAGTGCCATCTGGGCCTCCTGCATCTTCAGCTGCATCTCAGCCTGAACCTTTGCCTGTTCAAACTGGAACTCCATCTGCTTCATCAACGGCTCTGACTTCTTCGACTCAGCGTTCGCGCCGGCCTGCATCGCCTGAGCCTGCTTCAGAGTGGTATCAGCCTGAGTGTTCTGCATTTCAAGCTGCTGAGCCTGCATCTGCATCTGCTGAGCCTGTGGATCCGGCTGTGGCTGCCATGGGCCCATCTCCCATTCCGTGACATCCTGCTCCATTGCCTCACCGAAGGACTTCATGAAGCTGTTGATGGGGCCCTGGTCGCCAGTAAGCTCCGCATACTTCTCGAACATCGGGATTGCCCGGTTCGACAGAGTGTTGAGGTTTGACAGATCGCGTTCCCGGTTGGGCCGCATCATGTCGGTCGCCTCGATGTGGAAGGACATCTCCCGCATCATCTGAACGGTGTCGGCCGTCGCAACAAAGTGATCCCACAGCAGCACCCCGGTTGCCCCCAGAAGAGGCTCCAGCGACTTGCCTGAAACGAGCGACGACGCCAGCGAAGCCTCATTGCTGGCCACTCTCTGCATCCAGCCGGCCACGTTCTTGGCCATCTTCTCTGGACGGATGGACGCGTTCTGTTGGCGGTTGTTTGCGTCTGACGAAACCCTGATCTGATGCGACGACATCGCATACAGGATTTCAGACAGCCCCGTACGCTTATCGAACGACTCTGAGAGCATTGCCAACGCGTTGAGGATGTCGGAGTTCGCCTGTGGCCGCTCAAGAAAGGTGACCATCTGATCAATGGTCTGGGTGGCAATCGGACTCAGCTCAACATACTCAACCGACTTCCCGGACGTGACAGCCCGCTTGATGTCATCGGCCGCATTCTTCATGACCGCGATGATCTGCTTACGATTCTCCCAGCTGATCTCCACGTACGCTGTCAGGAGCACGTTCATGGCGATAAGTTCACCGAGGCCTGGTGCCATCGGAGCCAACGGCCAAGCACTGTTCGGAATCGGGTAGAAATCCAACAGCTCGACGGGCCACTGGCTGTCCCTCCATACTTCCCACTTGGATCCGTAATTCGCCGTTCTCCAGGCAAACATATCCTTCACGGCCTTCGACTTGGCCTTGTACATCTTCTTCGGTGCAGCGTTCAGGAAGAACGGGACTTCCCTTGCGACACAGCAGTATGCGAAGTCACCCAGCTGCTCATCGAGTTTCTCTCCGACAGAGTAGTCAGAGTCTTTGTGCATCGTCCCAATGCCGCCACGGGACCAAACCTCGTACCAGACGATCAAGTCGTTGGTGTTCTGGTTGTGTGCGTCGTCAGATGCCCGTGCGTTCGCCTCGTTTGAGTTCTTGCTGGCGTATTCGCTCAGAGCACCCTTCTCAAGGTCAAAAACTCTCTCGACTTCCCAGATGGGCGTGACGTGTTTGCGGGCGATCCACGTCGCGGTTCTGAGTTCAGGATCTGTGCAGTCTGGGTCAATGAACAGGTTGTCCACACTATCGTAGAAAGTTCCAGTGTAGGTGTCGTCCCGTCCAGGGAACATGTAGTCTTGAGTCCACCCACAGCCTCTTCCTTTCACAAGAGCCTCAGTGATGACCAGCTCAGCCTCCCGCTGCAGGCCATTGCCCGGCTGCTTCCGCTGAGTCCAGTTCAGATACATCTGCATCAGCTGGTTACGGACCTTGGCCGTCAAGTGTCGCTTCTCGTCCTCTTCCATCAACGGAACCAGCTGGTCCCCAAGAAGCTCGGCCACCATCTCCGGCTCAATGCCGCGATCGGACTTCACTTCCCGGACAGGATAGTCCCAGAACAATGTGGGACCAAAGATTGCGACCAGCTCGAAGGCCTTCGCTATCGTCACTTGAATTCCCGGGACATCAAGCCCAGGCATAAACTCATCCCGAAACTCCGACTTCCACATGAAAGCCGTGTCCCCGGTGAAGAATTTTTCACACTGATCCGCAACCTTCTGGAAGCCCTGCTTTGACTGCTCAGCGGAATCAATCCTTTGAATCCACCGGGCAGACAGTGGCCGCAGAACCTTATCCTGAAGGTCTTGAGCGGAGCTGATGCGTTCACTTGCGATAACAGGTTCCATCGTTTTACATAGCAGACCAGCTGCCATTCCTCCGGAGGTTCTTGTTCTGGATACCTGAGAACAACGATTCGTGAGGAACGCCGTACTTTCGCACAGTCTCCCCGCCAGTGAACGGGATGATAACAAGTTCCATCATTCCGTTGGGCGTAACGTCCGCATAGGCAACGGCGATCAGCGGAGCCCGGGTGTTGCCCTCGGGGTTGTACTTGATCATCTGCCCCCACTTGACCTGCACGGGGAATTCCCGAAGTGGTTGGAAGCGAACGTCATCCTCAACTGGAGGACTGATTATATCATCCACCTTGCCAAGGCCTGCATGAGAGGCACGGATTTCTTCGAGGGTTTTAGACACGAGCTGCTCCAAAATAACACGGTTGAGAATCAGGGGTCTGACCATCAGACCCGAACATTTTCATCTCTTCCTCGAACGCAAGATCCGCTGCGGTTTGTGGTCGGACTTTCGACAAGGGAGTGACGTACGCTGGTCGCCTACTGACATAATACTCAAGACAAACCATCATGTCGATGACCTCGCCCGGAGCCGGGACTTCCCGCATTTCGTCTGACACGATGTGCCGAACGGTCTCTTTCATCTGTTCCACGAGGTTCGGACACAGATGATTGATTATTCGTAATTGAGGCCGACCACACGGACGGACCCTCATCATTTCTCTCAGAACCATTCCTCTTGCCACAGGGTCTGGATCACCAGGAAAAAACTGGCTACCAGGCAGCTGCCGACTCGACAGACCAAATCTTTGGAACGCGCGAGTATAGTTCTGACCAATCGTCCCAGAGAACCCCATGGGGGTCTGCCGGGCGGCATTGCCATCGATGTAGAACCGCTCAAAATGGTATCCCCTCTCAGTCTCAAGTATTCCGCGAGCCATGTCGTCAGCTCCTAACCGGGGCTTGTAGATTTCCCGATACGGAATGATGTATGGCTCGTCATGATCCCATAGATCCCGAGGAGGAATGGCACACATTAAGAGGCCCGGAGCAACAGTACCGGGGTCAAGAATGAGGTCTCTCGTCCAAGTGTCCGGTGGTATCCAGTTGTTTTCCGCAAGCACCTTCGACACTTTGTCCCACAAGCTCTCCTGCTCATAGTCGCAGCGATGGATGTCTTCGTTGTATTCCGCGTACAGCCTGATCAGATCTGTCGTGAACTCTCCTAAGTCTCGGGCACGACGTTCAGCTTCCGACCACCCCGAGAGGGTGTCTTCAACCTGTTTCTTGGTAAAGAATGGATTCGTTGACATGCGGAGGACTTCTTCCTTCGCAGTGACGTATTCTCTCTGCCCCTTGTCGACTTCCTTTTTCTCCTTAATGCACTGCTTGCTAAGTTGTCGCAGAGCATTATTTGAGTGGGCCGGCCAGGAGGACCAGAAGAGTCGGCCGTCCCGGTCAACAAGTCGAGCCTGCCACTCAGGATAATGAGCAGCAAATTTGATCTCTTCGTCAATCCAAATTTCATCAACGGGGTCTCCGGCCTTCACGGGGGCAGACGAGGCAAACGCATAGATCTCTGTTCCATTTTTGAGCCGACACATCGAAAACTGCCGCTCTGATTTTACTTCCCATGCCCATTCAGAAATCTCTGATGGCGGAATGAGTGGAGGTGACGGCTTGCGATCTTCCAGCGGGATATCGTGGTCTTCCGGATACTCGATCGGGTTGAATGCTCTCCACATCTTGGTCTTCGGATCCCGAACGATCTGGAACAGACCTGAGCGGAACAGCAGCCTGTGCATCGTCTGGCCAATGTGGTCAAGCGCAAGCCCCACGACCCAGCAGAGAAGCGGCCGGCCCTTCTGCCTGGCAGCCTGGCAGTGGATGACTTCACCGTCTGTCGAGCGAACCGGAATGCCCCGGACGATGGATGCAAATCGGACAGCTGCAGTTATGGACTTTCCCGAGCGGTTGCCTCCACGCAGCAGGAACTTCCTCACATCACACTTGAGGATCTCGGCCTGAATTGGAGTTGCGCGGAACAATTCCAGCGCGTCCATCTTCCGCTTCTGGATCTCAACGGCCGCTCTCGCGATGCTGTCGATGTTCAGCTTGGCCATCAGACACCCTCCAGGTCATATTCACTTTCGGAGGAGACTGTGATCAACTCATGGCCACCAGACTCCCTCAAAAGACGGTCAGCTATGCCCGGCTCCTCTTCAAGGATCTGTCTGAACAACTCCATGCGAAAGTGGGTGTCCACCTGAAGCCGAACAGAGGCCCCCTGTGACACGATCGCCTGCAAGTCTTCCTCGTCCAGCTCGCCCATGGAGTCGTGGTCGCCAACCATGGAGTCGCGTTTGGCGAACAGGTCTATCAGCATAGAGTGCCACTTGGTGAGCGGGCCCTGCTGTATGGTGTGCAGCTTCTTCTGGTCTTCAGTGAGGTCGTCACCGCGGACCTTTCTGAAGTCCTCAACGACCATCTTGCCGTACTCTTCAACCCCGCCCATTTTCTCCTTGACGACATCAGCGAGGGTAGTGATGACCGGGTCTTGCTTCTTCAGTTCCCGGAGCTTGGCACTGAACTTGTCTTCAGCGTCATCGTTACGAAGGACCGCAAAGTCTGCCAACTGCTCCTCTCGCTTTCTCGAACACACCGTGCATACGTCTTCGCCCTCAGTGAATGAATCATCCAGCTGAGGTGCATTGCAGACAGTACAGATTTTTCGAGTTCCGAACATGCTTCATCCAAAGAAAAAGGCACTCGGGCAAAACCCGAGTGCCCCCCGAAGCGGATCTGGCTCGAACGAGCCGTGCTCTTACGAGCTTCCAAATGACCTATTTGCCAGGCTTGGGATAACCAGTCTTCCCGGCGAACTTATTTCCACCTGACACAACAGGAACTTCCTGCTGAGGCAGCTTTCCAGTACCAACACGGCTCTCACCGGATGGCTTGTCGGACGGTTTCACGATCAACCTCCTCGCGAGCAAAAGTAAAGCGAATGGGGGAACAGAATCAGGCCAAGGCCTAATGCTGGTTGGTAGCGTTGACTGACTCGCGACAGTCAATGAGCACGTCAATGGCCGTACCAGACACCGTTGTGGTGGTCTGAACGATACCGACGTAACCGGCAGTTGTGGGATCGACGGACGATGCCACAAGGATGCCAGCAGCGCCAGTCTTGACCGCCGTACCAGCAGCATGAGTGGTCGCACCAACGATGCAGCCACGAGCAACGCCACCAATAACAACCAGGAAGTGCTCGTCGTCTGCAACCGTGGCCTCACCTGAGTCAGGATCAACGATCCCATCACAGTAAGTCCCAGCACCAGAGTAGGCGTCGACTTCCTTCATTTCTGATCCGACCAGATACTGGACGGACTTGCCAATGTCGAGGTCGCCCCCGCTGCCGTTTTTCACCAGACGGCAGATGACATGTGCGCCGGACTGAACTTCCGCCAGCCGGCGGCCTTCAATCACGTCGGGAAAATGGCCAATCAGGCCAAGGAGACTGTCATCGGAAGTGCGATTGTTCGCGTTCCTCCGTGACATGATGGTTGACAGATACGAGGACATGAATTTTCTCCAGAGAGTGGTGTCAGGTTTTCAAAGTGAGACAGAATGGACGGGGGAAAATCAGTCCGGTTTATGCGTAAGAAGCAATCTTCGCAAAGTACTTCGGCTGGAAGCGGTAGTTGCCCCAGGCTGAAGCGTACAGCAGATAAGCGGCGTCAGTCAGCGTCCACTGAGGACCGTACACCTTGTACAGGTCGCTGTGAATGTTGAACATCTCCATGTACTGAGGACACAACACAACACACTCGTCCGTACCACCCAGAGAGTAGTCAGGACAGAGGTACGCTCCGTCAATGTTCAGAGAACCGCCGGGGATGCCGAGGTCATTCTGATGAGAGACAGGAACGATCTGACGGTTGCGATCGCGGAAACTGTTCTTGGCTTTCATGAACAGGTTCGGGTCACACATGACCAGCATTGGAGCACTCTCGCCATTCATGAAACCAGTACGGTTTGGCATGACGACGGTCAGGAAGGCAATGATGAGTTCGATGTTGTCTTCGAACTTAGCACTGTTGGTTCCCCATGCCGTTGAACTCCAGTTCGCAAGAACCGGACTCATGGCGTCGTACTCTGAGGAGCCTGTTCCCCATGGATATGCGTTACCCAGAGCGGCGTTGTAGATCTCGCCAGCACTCGGAGCAGCGTCCCATGTCCCGCCAAAGTTGGCAAGGTCTGTGTTGTGACCAGCGTACGCAACGCCCGGCACAGCACAGCGGTCACCAGCAACAACGGCACCGCCGTCATCACCAAGAATTGTCCCAATGCCTTGATAGTCATTGGTGTTCCCGGCCGCATTCGCGTCCACGTAGAACCGTTCCGCGATCAGCTTGTCAAACGAATCTTTCACGTCCTTCGTCAGTCGCTGATAGCGATTAACAATGGCCCGCGGACCCATGTTCGACAACCATTCTAGCTCGGTCATCTTGTCCGTGGCCCGGTAGCCACGACGGTCGACGGTGAGCTGTTCGTCGGTAACCGTCGAGTTGAACTCGATCCGGGCACCGTCTGTCGCTGTCTGAACGGGTGGTTCACGCAGCTTCACGTTCCACGTCAACGAATACTCATTGGCATTGAACTCAATGAGGCCGTATTGACGTAGAATTTTCAACATCTTGTGATTTCGCATGGTGAGATCACTCTCACCTTTGAAATACTTCGGTGCCGTATCAATTACGATACGGACCTGATCATCAACATCTGTAGGAGCTGCTGGAGTTGGCATTAGAAGTTAATTCCTTGCTTTTGCGCAGAGTCGTTCGCCAAGGCCATAAAATTGACACGACCCTGAGTCGTGACTGGCTGCGATGTGTCACCAGTCTGATGAGCATGCTCATTCAACTGACGTGCCGATCCGTTGTTGCGAGTCCCGCTTTCGTCGATTGCTGCTCCACTGTTGACCTTCTCGACAAACGTCGGGACCGGAACAGGAGCGGTAGATTCAGGTGGCGGCGTGGCTGGGGGAGTGCCATCGGCCGGTGGTGTTTGCGGTGAATTCAGCAGGAGCAGGTCAGTCTTTGTGGCAGCCAGTTGATGGACCTGCTTCTGAAAGACATCGGCGGAAGCGTCAGCAAGAATGCCTTCTTCCTTAAACTGCTTTTCAAGTGCAGCTGTGATTTCGTCGTACTGCGACTGTCTTGCATTGAACTGGTCGTCTGTATCGTCCTGATGGGAGAAGAAGTACTCTTCCCTCGCGGACGGAGCCTTGACGAACTGAGTTTCCTGACTGCTCAGCTGGGCCTTGAGTGGCTCAGTGGCCTTGTTGACCGCATCGTCGATCATCTTCCAGATGTGATCACCCAGATACTCATTGGCGAATTTGCTGGGATCCCTGAGCGTCTGCATGAGACGCGTCTGTTGCTCGCTATCAATGGCGACCTGCCGGTTCAACAAATCTGCCTGAGCCGAGTGCATCGCATCAGATGCGGCAAATCCACTGTTTGCATCGCCAGTGATCTTGCCCTGATTCTTCAGGTAATTCGCATACTCCAGCTGCCCTTGATCTATCTCAGGGGCTGCGAATGCTGCTGGGGGTGGTGCCGGCGCGGGGGGCTCTGGTTCTGGAGTGGGTTCAACTGGAGGAGCCACTGCTGCCGGGGGGTTGGCTCTTAACTCCTTGAGTTCGGTCTCCATCTGGATGCGAGACTTGAGATGGTTCACCAGGTCTTTGGCGATCGCATCCTCATCTACGTAGCCGTGGCCCTCTTCAAGGATTCCGGCGTTTTTTAACATCTCAGTGAAATCTGTCATGTCAGCTCCTGTGTTTCGGGGGCTGCATTACAGCAAAGTGGCGTGTACGAATGGTACGGATTGTCTAAACTTGCACCAAAGTGACCTTCTGGAGAGTGTGGGAACAGACGGCAAACAGGGAGCACGAGGGCATGGATACCAGCATCAGTGACAGTGAATTGTCGATAAGCGAGTTAGCTTTGTACGTCAAAAAAAGGCACAAAAAAACCGTCCGAGAACAGACCCTTTACAAGTGGATCTATCGCGGACGGCAGAATGAGCACGGCGAAGTGCGATATCTAAGGTCTTCTCAGATGGGGTTCAGTGCCCCTCATTTTGTTCGGAAAGGTGAGATCAACGAATTCATACTTTGGCTAACTGGGGACGAACGGGACGAACGGCGGTGACGATTGCCGTTTCACGATCCTCCTCCTCGACCAGCTTCAAATATGACTGATAGTCATCCCAGTGACGGGACATGTGGATCATGAACAGATAGCGGTAGGTGGGATTGACGAGCTTCTTTTTTGCCCTTGCTTCTCGACACCGGTCCCTGAACCCTTCTTGCCCTTTGCGAGTGTATAGGGAGTTTGGATGTTCCAGGAGGTCCGAGTTCCTTTTCATGGCTAAGAGGGGATCCCACCCGGACTTTGACATTGGAAGCCGATGTTCACGGTGTGCGCAGATGGCTTCCATCCTCTCAAAAACCTTCACGCGTGACGGCTCCACCTTCATGTGCTCGTTGACCAACCGGCAATCCTCCAGATAATCAAGGTCCGGAACGATGTGCCGCTCAGGCTCGCCCTTCTCGTTGTTCAGTATTTTAGAGTGAATCCACTTTGGCAAATGGCGGTCAGCTTTGGGAACCAGCCCGGAATCCCACATCCACGCCAGAGTGTCGCGGACTCGACGGCGATTCTCTTCGGACTCGATCTGAGCCATCAGGACCATGATCTGCATGGAAAGACGGAATGACATGTCACCGGACTTCATCCCACCTTCAGCCAGATGAACAATGATCCCACTATCGTGCAGGTAGTCAACGACTTCAATCATGTCTTTCACGGACCTGAACGCTCTTGCCGGCCGCAGGAAGACAATGTGGTCGCCCCTCTTCAGCTTCTTCAGGAGCTGAGACGCTTCCGGCCTCTTGCTGAACTGGACCTTCAGTGCTGAGACTCCTTCGTCCCGAATCATTCCACCCGGTGACGCCATGTCGGAGTACAGCCTTTCCATGTACCGATAAACAGGGCCCAGCTGCGACTCAACACTCTGCCGATCGGTTGATACCCGAACGTACCCATAAACCTTCCCGGCCGGCAGTGGCTCTTCTTCTTTCTTCTCCGGACGAACCATGGAAGAGATGACTCGATTTGATGCGGTACTGGCCAGGGTGTTATTCAGCTTGGGTGCCCTCTTCCCGTCCGTGTCGTCCATCAGGCCGTCTTCTCTGGCAACCTGATACTCTCGCATCCGCTCACCGACGATCTCGGACTTCCACTGAGCGTAGGCAGCCATCACATGTGCCGTGAGCTTCCCGTTGGCAGTCGTGAGATCCAAAGAAGGATGCGACACAAACTTCAGGCTGATGCCGGCACCGGTCCAGAACTCAATGTACTGCGCACACTGCCAGAGGTTTCTCCACCCGCGGTCGATCGCGTACATGATGACCGTGTCTCCGGGATTAACATGACGAATCAGCTCCCGGCCACCAGCTCGCTGCTCAATGGGAATCTTGTAGGCCGACGCAGAGTCAACGAACACTCCGGGCTCATCGACGTTCGTTTCAGTGCCCAGATCCAGGCCTTCTCGTTTGACAAGATCCAGACAGAGTTCAGCTTGTGCTGACAGAGAACATCCATCAGACCTCTGCTTGCCGGTCGAAACTCGGCAGTAAATGTAAGTCGTCATCCCATCCCTTTTCTATATGTCACTCAGGTCAAAAAGATCCAACTGAACTGGGTCACTATCAGTTGGTGAGGCAAGCTCCCACACCACCGCCTGACGACCACTGTTGGTTTCCGCTGTGAGACCGGAATCCCTAACAATCCCCAACTCCACCAACTCAACACGACGAGGCCGTTGTGTGCTGGGGTTCATTCCCAACATGAGGTGCATCGATTCATCAGTGGCCCCCCCAGTGTCACGGATCAACCGATACACCATGCCCCGCTGTGTGTCAGCCGATTCCAAGACTGAAACGGCCGCGGCATAGCTAGTCTTGCTGTGGCTTTGGAACTTCATCAATTGCTCCTCATTATGTGTTCAACTCTCATTCGGTCATCCATGTTGTGGTCCGGGAGGACGTTGGGTGACTTGGTTATCGCCAGCACATTCTTCCCCTGACCACCACCGTGCTCAATCATCGTGTTCTTCATGTCCTCCTCTTCACACCTCACAAGCAAAACCCCAGCCACAGAGACTCCCCCGATCTCGCTCGGAGAGGGGAAGCCTTTAGTGGTGAGCCCCAGTTGCAGTCGACGATAAAACGAGTCTTCCACAACAACAACGTCCGCGACAATTCCGTACTCTTCGATGCAGGAAGCAAGGTATCTGACCAACCATATGACATCGCGTTTCATTAGATGGTACTCAGGTCGTCATCTTTATCAGGGTCATTGAACACCTTCTTCGTACAAACCCAGTGGCCCTTGGAGACCTCAGAGAATTCCGAGCCCTGTTCCCGCATCTGTTTCATCATTCGCTGCACGGTCTTCGGTGATACGCGCAGCTCCTGTGAAGCATGAAGAACGCTCCCGCCAATGACGAGAAACTCCTCCAGCTTCCTGAAGCGACGAATGGATTCAATTACAGTGGCCATAGCCAACACTTCCTTATTTACAGAATAATATCTGTTGGTGGATTCACGATTTGAATGACGGCAATTGACGTGGTCTCCGCGTATAGAACTTGAACAACTTTGTCCGGTGTGGCAAGGTCAGCGAATGGAACAATCGTTCCGGCTGTTCGACCCATGTAGTAAGGAACACCCTTCGTAAGGATCGCCCCGAGATTCACCCTGTCTCCGTTTTGGAGGACAATGCACTTGCCCCCAGATGCTGCCGGCATTGCCGATATTGCGGCCGGAGTGTCCTTCGTTGTATCGTTAGCCTCAGCCAGAGAGTGATCCCCTTCGTTGTCGTAGAGAACCTCCATCGCGGTGATCGCTTCTGCGACTGCAACTGACCGCGGATTGGCCTCAACTGTAGTTACTGTTCCGATTGTGAGAGCTGCCATGTTTCTATTCCTGAAATGATTAGTGTGGGGATCCGCTTCAGGATTGTAGCCATAGTGTGTAAGAACCCGCCAGTTCCGCTCCTTATCGACCAGATGTTCCGCGCTGACGGGGCCACGGCGGTCGTTCGTTCAAATTGGGTGATAGTTCACCTTATCCTTCATCGGGACGCCGACCTGAGCCATGTTGCTCATAAATGCAGATGAGAGCCTGTGCAGCTCCAATGGGTTATTGGCCTTTATTATCTGCCCCATCAGCAGTTCCTGAACAATCAAGTACTGATAATTCAGTTTCACTTCGTCTTTACCCATTCCACACCTCGTCTTTGTACAGGCAGTACCAACCGTCCGGGGCCAACGCGCTAACTCAACCTGTCGTTCACTATGATTGTATGCTGGTTCATACCGCTCAGCGATTTCAGGTTCGGGGCCCCACGAGGCGCAACCGGACGTGGCCTTGGCTTCGGCACTATCGCCCGATGACTCTTGTTTAAGTCGTTATTCACCTTCGCGATGATTGCTCTCCACTGAATCGATAACATCTCAGTCCTTTCAATAGTGTGTTCTTTGTTGAATTTCACTCGCCGCAAACAAATTGCCTTCCGCATCGTTTCTCAGGTCCATGTTCTTTCTGAACCACCGCGTCACATGACCGCCAACGCCAGCCCCATCACCAGAGTCAACTATGTCTTTGAGTCGTTCGTCTGTAGTAATTAACACCCCCCCCATCATTGCGGCCACGATCGCCACTGTAGATCCGAGTCGCCACAGATCAGCATGAGTCCAACCGTCAGAAATAGACTCCCTGTCAAACACTGGCATCTTTTCCAGACTGGTTTCTGGAAACGCTACCTGTCTTGGACAGTATTTATTTTCGGCACGCAACCGCTTTACAACAGACAGGACAGTACCAGCGGGATCCGCTGGTGGCTGAACAATCCGTTCGGGTGGTGGCTTAGCATCCCGTTCCAATTTCACTACTCGCTCAGCCAACAGCCGGCACTCACTTTGCGAAGCCCTTAACAACGCCTCGGCATCCTCCCGCCGATAATGGGAGTCAAGACGGCTGGCTTCAGCAGCTTCCGCTTTTTCCGCCGAAGCCGCCGCTTTCTTCCGCAGCACATTGACAGCGTCTTTCAGCAACTTGAGCCTCTCAATCCCTTCGGTATCCCTTCCGAGATATGACTTCAGTTCTTCAAATCGTCTCTTGATTAAAGCGGTCATTTTCCCCTCCTGGTCGGAGCGACTGACTTCAACTTCTTTTCAATCCTGCCAATGATGTGAAAGTATTCATCAACATAGGTCACCCGCTTCCCGTTTGACAACATCTGATCAACGGTTGTTTCCGCGGATTTCAGCGTGCGCAAAAGCACAGCGTCTTTTGGTAACTCACCGATGCGTCGGCCAGTCGTCCGGGCAATTATTTCCGGATCTTTATGCACCAAATCTAAACGATCCCGGTAAGTGTTATGAGGATTTTTTGCTTTTGGCACGGGAGCAAAAAAAGAATCAACATACGGCTCTGCGTCACTGGCTGACATCTGCGATTGTTTGAGCGTAGACAAAAACCCAACAATTGGATCAGCAGCCTTTGCCAGCTGGCTCTTTTTCACCTTGCCATTCAGCAAAGACAACATCGTGTCAGGCAGCTTCGGGCCACCCAACTCGCTAATCCGATTCTGAACAGCGATCGCCTGAGCTATCCGCCCGACTTCAGCCTTAGCCCAGCCACCCATCGCGGCCACTTCAGCATGTGTCATTCCACGCTCAACGACCAACACCTGGACAGCCCTGCGACGAGTCCATTCTGCCGGCTCCGCACGCCCCTGCAGTCTCGCGTTGGCCAACACGCGAATCATGGCGATGAGGTCTTCCGAATCAGTTTCAATGACGTATGCCGAAATTCTGGATGTGTCAAGAAGCTCCGCAGCCTTCAACCGCTGCACTCCATCCAAAGGCTTCATCCCATCCGGGTACTCAACGAGGATCGGGGCCGGAGCGGCCGAACCAGACTCCATCAGCGACGAATACTCCAACACCGCGTCCTCCCTTACCGCCACCGGACGACCAATGTTCTCCGTATCCCAGCCCTTCACGAAACCAGATGGGAGCAGAATTCCGTTTCGGTACTCAAACTTCACTCCGAGCTGAGTCAAGAAATTTTCAGTCCGGTTATCTGTCGTAAACATAAATCCTCCTAGAAAAATGACCACTCCGCATGCTGACTATAATCTACCCTCCGAGACAAAATTTGTCCATAGCCATTTTCTGACTATACCAGAAATAAGTGAACTCACCGCAACTCACCGCGTCCAAATGGAGCTGGGATGTAGCTCAGATTGGCCAGAGTGCTCGGCTTGGACCCGAGAAGTCGCAGGTTCGAATCCTGTCATCCCGATCGCGCACGAAAAAACCGCTGACTGGTGAGAAATCACTGGTCAGCGGTCTGAATTTCTGAACTGAACTTCTGAGCTTTTACCAAACTCGGCAGCTGTAGCCTCCGAAGTGCGCGACAGCCAGTGGCTCACCGCTTGCCATGCAAGTCTTGCCGCCCGATCCGACGCCAACGAACCTAGCTCCAGCTGGCGTCCTGCGGAAATGGCCAACTCGGCCGGCCTGAGCCTGCAATCGGCACTCTTCCTCGGCCCATGCCTTCAGGTAGACCGAATGGTCTGTGGTTTTCAGGATGGTCTTGGTCTTTTCGATCGTTCTCACGGGAGGTCTGCAGACCCCGCCGGAACATGAGGACTGTTTCACCTGCGATACGCCCCGATTCACGCTTTTCAGCCGGTAATGCCGCTGAGCCTTCCTTGGTTTGCACGATCGACAGCCCTTTCGGCCGGCATCGGCATCGCTTGAGAACATGCCAATGGCCACAATCAACGCCAACAAACTCCATACACTTCGCATTTCACTTACTCCATTCAGTGAGGGGAAAATTAACAGCCGCGGATTTTGACAGATCGGTTTTTCTCGTCAAGTGGCGGCGTTTTTTCGTCGACTACTATATAGCGAAAAGTTTTCGTCGGATCCCGGCATCCAATTCCGACTCGGCTCAAACCTACGTATTCTTTCATCGAATTCCTCCTCACAACTTCGCCGCCCAATAAGCAGCCTCAGCCTCAACGAATGGATTTACGCGGCGCCAGTTACCAACATGACCCAACAACAAATGACAATTAATCCCGAACCGTTTCGCCTCGCACAACGGAAGCAGGTTATCCGAATCCAACTCCAAATCCGGGGCCAGATGAAACGGAATAATGTGATGAGCCACCAACGACTTCCGACCACCACAAGACGCACACCGCTTCCCCTTCAGGAAACCGTCACGCACTCGACGCCACTTACCGGAACGACGAGCCCCAGGAGGAGCCTTGCCAGATATTCGCTCTGTTAAATCACGCCAACGCATATTGACCTACACCAGGAAATCCAAAATCAAATCAATCGCCTGACACGTCGTGTCCCGCATCCCATCGAACTCGACCAGATTATTGCACTCAACCTGCTCGGTCTTCTCGCCACCACCCGTCCGAATCGAAAACGTGCAATCAGCGACCGCAACAACAGCCGCCAACGCTGACGCAACCATCTTCGCCTCGATCTCGCCAGGACAACCACACACGCTCTGAATGCCCCTCGGATGGTGAATCCGCACCACCCACTCGTCGCCAGCCTCATCGTGATGATACGACGTGACAATGCCATCCAGTGGGGACGCAGGAATGCCTTCAAACTCGCCACTTCCAAAGTTGTATTCGCTCATATCAATCCCTCGATTGGGTGGTGTTCTGTTACAGGCTGAGTCAGCCCGAGACTCAGCCCGAGACGTGCCGTGATTTCCGCAGTCGTCTCCGGCCTCTGGTTTTCCCGCAGCCGTTCCAGTTCGTCCAACGCCGCGCCCAACGCTCTGCCGGTCGCCGTGTTTCGGATCGAATTCGCGTGACGCCTTCGCAGGTCTTCGATGTCGATCTCACTCATCGCCAGCTCCTAACCCGATCCATACATCTGTGCCCCCTCACCCGATAAGTCATCCCGCCCGCAGTCGACATCGGATGCCACGGCAAACTCAATACTCTCCGTCATCGCTGCCACCAGCTGGATCTCCTGCACATGCCGAGTCCAACGCGGTGAGGTCATGATGATCTCCATCTTCTTGCCAGCCATCATCATGGTCTTGCCGTCCGGGTGAGCGTGCTGAACGTCCTCGTCCGGATCCAAGGCCATCAAATGACAGTACCGACGAGCCGCTGTCTCTAATTGGGCGTCATTTAGCATTGTCATTCCCCGTGGTTTGGACTCCTTCATCTGCGGCCGCAATCATTGCGTCAGGCAGAGTCACCGCATAACACATGTGCCACGGATCATTCTTAGACCAGCCAGCCGACAAAAGGTCTGACTCCTCACCACCATTGTCCCAAAGCTCCTCACCTTCACACCACAGCACCGCATGGCCGTTCCGCCAGTCCACTGACTCTACCTTGCCAAATGGAGTCCCGTGACTGTCGTCGATAAGAGAAAAGTGAAGCATGTCGCCAATGCGGGGAATCGCATCGTACTCACAATACTTCGTCCGGTAGCCACTGTGCTTGCCATCAGGAAATTTATCACCATCAACAACAACCAAAACTCTCATCTTCTACTCCTCCATCCAAAGGAAAATCAAAGCCGGGCAGACATCACCCAGCACAATACTGCCGTACCGAGGGAAGTCCGCAAAAAATCCCCTCAACTTAGACACCAAACCATGAAGGCCGGCAACGGGGAAGAGACGGATCACTCCCCTGAACCGCTTGCGTCAATGCCCTTCTGTAGGGACCAAGGGACAGGTGTCGAACCTGCATTGTTAGACCGAGATTAACCGATCATTCAGTGAGGAAACCCCACCGCCGCCTATCGGAATTTACCTACCCTTGGTTCAGTGTTCTCAAAACATGCTCAACGAATTTCCTGTACGAACCCACATTCGAAAACCACGGACGACAGCCCCACCTCAACGGCTTCCACTCACCGTCCGAATCCATAAAGGCACCACAGGCTCCACGCTTCCGCCAGAACGGCTTCCACTCACCGTCTTTGTAGACCTCGCCGCTGGGAACGAACCGCTGCCACTTCGCTGGATCACGCTCAATCACTCGTCGTAATGTGTGAAGTTTACCCATGACCTGTCCCGAACTTAGTCTCGTGTGTGTTTTCCTGCGACTCGCGTGTCCTGAAGTTAGAGCCGCCACCAGACTTTGATGTTCGGCCGCTGCCAGCCCCGACCTCATAACATTCCCGGCAAACGCCATGCTTCAGCTTCTTACCAGTGGACGACACCCGGTACAGCACGGGCCATAGCTGACACTTTTGACAAAGAGCCTTGTTGGTCATCAACCAATCTCCCTCCACTCGTGAAATCTGAAACCTTCGACAGATTATATAGGGGGACAGGATTTGCCTATGGAAGATCTGGCAAATTGTCCTGGTTGAAAATTATTTCTGCCTTCACCAGCACCGCGGCCGTCGCAATGTCCCAAACCACGGACAGACTGAAATGAACCGGAGCGCCGTTCACGTCCACCGTCTGGCTCGAATGGTCACCGATCGTCTTGTAATCTCGCAACCGACGCTCAGTGATCACCGCAGTAATGTTTGCCGATATGGCACGAGGACCAAATCTCGAAAGAACCAACATCCCAAAATCCCTCCAAAAAAGAAATGAAACCGAAGGATATAATAGGAGGTCAAAATCTGGGGAGGGAGTGAAATTGAGAAAATTCTATACCATTTGAGGTAAATAGGCACCCAGCGCTAATGGGACCACTGGGTAGGCCGGTGGCCACGGTGATTTCCGGTGGTTTCCGGTCATCAGTCGTGGCTGGCCAGCGTTTTCGCTGGCCTTGGCCTCTCCAGTGGTCCCGGGTTACGTCGATTGATAGCCTTCAAGTCTATCGCAGTCGTGTTTCCAGCCGGTTTCTAAGCATCTCCACTCGTTTCCGACGTGCTCTCAGCGTCTCTGTGCGTCTCGTGGGGGTCACCTGTCGCCTGATCCGATGTTTCGGCCATCAATCGGTGATGGTCCTCGTCTGTTCGTCGTCTCCTCTCTGCTACGTATGCTGTCAAGGCTGGGTATGTGTGACGGGGCGGTCGTTTGGTTGAGGCTGCTCTCCCACTGTTGCGCGCTGCGGTCAGGTGGTAGTCGGATAGGCTCATGGTCTTGGTCTCCTGATGGTGGTTGGAAGTGAAGTGTTAGCGGGGAAGCTGTTTGGCTGCACCCTGTGCGCGGTAGATGGCGTTGGCGGTGATATCCCACTGTTGCCAAGTGTCGGCATTGCCTGGTGAGCGGTTTGCGATGCGCAAAGCTGCTTCAAGGTGTTTTCGGACACGGTCTGCGGCTATTGCCGGAAGTAGTTCTGTGGCGTCGATTCTCATCGTCTCGGTCTCCTGATGGTGGTGGAAAGACTCACAAGTCCCGTCAACGGTTGCCAGCCGTTGCCGGGTGTTCTGAGTCCAGCCGATGGGGATGGTCGGTCTAGGCTTCTGCTGGTTCTTCTGCTGGTTCTTCTGCCGGTTCGGTGGTCAGTGACTCCAGGGCGGTCAGGTCGCAAGCTGAAAGCGCTTTGGCGAGTTTCTTCAAGCGGTCAAGCTGAGCGAGTGCGACAACAGAACGGGCGTCAGAAAAGCTGCGGTAGCCTGCTCGACGGTCAAACTTTGGCAGGTCGTGCTTTCCTTGTTCCACTTCAAGGGATAAGTCAGCGAAGCGGGGCAGGTCTTCCAAGATGTTACAAACCTGTTCCGCAAAGAGTGGCTCCCCAAAGAATTTGTTCGGGCTGCCAGCCACCAGCATTACTGCGCCGTATTCCTTGCCGTCCTTCTTGCCGATGCTGCCGGGTCGAATCTTCAGGGGTTTCGCGTCGTCTTTCTTTTTCTGGGCGATTTTTGCGGCCTTCCACTTGGCGACAAGCTCCGGGACGCTGTCCAGGTATTCGCTGCACCAAATTGCTGCCACTTCGATGGGAATCTCCTCCTTGTTCAGTTCGGCTGCGGTGCTCATGCGGACGCCCTCAAGATCCGTGAGCATGTCGTAGTCGTCATCTGTGTAGGTGGCGTAGGCTGCGTTCTTGGGTGCTGCTTTGCTTGGTTTGGTCATAGTCAAGGTCTCCAGTTTTTGCCGTCGATGCGGCGGGTTTTGGCGTCCGTCGAAAATGCCGGTTTCGCCAGTGTTTTAACAAAGCTCTTTAGAGCGTTACTGGGGGGGGATCATAGGGTGTGTTCGATTAAGTGTCCTTCCCTGGTGCTCCAGCTATGGACGGCGAAAACGTGAGCATGGCTGAATCGTTCTTTGCGGCGCCCGTCTCGGTATGCTGTTCGTGATCCGTTGTAGCGCTTCCCCTCGTTGGGCGTGTCAACAATTCCGCGCTTCCGTCGTTTGCGGACTTGGTCGCGCTGCCAATCGATGCGGCGGGCGTCTCGAATTGCCTGAGCTACGTCTTCGGGCGTCAGGTAGTCCGGCGGGACGAAGTAGTCCGGCAGTTTGGCGTCGATGCTGTGATGATCATCAGCGTAAACGTCCAGGATTCCGGTGCGCTCCGCCTGAGCTACTTTTCGTTCGCTGGCCAGAACGGTCAGCAGTGCAAAGCGTGCAAGCTGAGCAGCGGGGTATTTACTGCCTGATGTCTTCGACCGATGTCGGCACTCTTCGTAAATCTCTCCGACTAGGTCGGTGCGGTTCTTGTGGCGAGCCAGTTTCTCTGCGGCGTCGGCAAGCTGCTCCAGTCGGGCTGCGGTGATGTGGTTCCTGCTGCTCATGGTTCGTGATCTCCTGGTTCGTGTTGTCGTGATGTTCAAACTTGGTCCTCTGGCGTTATCGTCATTTCTGGGGGATGCTCTAGGGGCTTTTGTGTCCTGCTGCAATTCGTCATCGGTCAGCGGCGTTAAAAAGTCGGATTCTGCCGCTTTTTCCGGGCTTCGGAGAAATCGGCAGAATTTTTGCTGCTCCGGGGTGGGGTGGGGTTGGGACGCTGAGAAGGCGCGACAACACCGGCCGCCTCTTAACCAAGTCGAAGGAGACCAACTGATGGCTGTGCTGAGCAAACAGGGTGAGGAGATATGGCGTGTTGAGCTGATGACTCAAACGCTGTCATATCGCACCAACGGTGTGGTGATGAGGAACCGCGGTGCTGGCTGGAAGATCGCCGGTAGGAAGGAACTGGGCGAGACCGACACCCAGTGGAGAGACAGGATTGAAAAGATCAGAAGGGGACATGTGAAGTATGCCAACAAGAGACCGTGGTTTGAGGCATTCAAGGTGAAGTTTCACAAGGCTGTGAAGCTGAGGAGCCGCGGGATGTTGTGGGCCGTGATCAATGGTGTTCCCGAGAGGGACTGTGATGCGTTGTTCGGGGAGCTGGATGATTATCTTCCGGGTGAGTTCAGTCATGAGGACTGTAGGGTGCTGATGGATGCGTACAACATGTTGGTCCTTGAGAGGAAGAAGAGAAAGGAGATGAGAGATGAGCAAGTTTGAACCGAAGCCTGGGGACATCGTGAGACACACTGGTAAGTTTCTGAGATCGATCCAGTGGTGTCTTGATGTGCCAGTGAACGGGATGGTGCTGAAGATCAAAAGTAATGATCAGATCGCTGTTGTTCTGTGGTGCGATCAGGATGAGGAGATGAGCATCAACGTGGGGAACATCGAGATGTGTCCCACGAACAAGGGAGTGACTGATGAGTATCGTGAGATCCTGATGAAGACGTTTGGTGCTGATGGTGTTGTAGCCTTTACGAAAGAGGAGATGTAATGAACCGTGTACTCAATGCGATGGAAGCCTCTGAAAGACGCTTGAAAGAAGCAGTGGACAAGGGACAAGCGACCCAGGAGGAGATGGACAAGACCAGCAAGACATTTGACTTCAACCAGGAAGACCTGACTATGTTCAAGATCAAAAACTCACAAGCCGCGGCCAATGGAGACCTGAACCACGAAGAGTCCATGACTGTTTACGCACTTCTCCAGGAAGGAACAAAAGGGCTCAATAAAAGAGGGCTGGGAACCAAGCTAACACTGACACAGTTGATGGTGAAGTTGATGAGTCCTAAAGGGAAAGAGGTGGCGAAATGAGCTTACGAATGAGTGCTCACAAACCAGAGCTGGATGACTTGACACCAGCCGAGACACGAGTGGTGTGTGAACAGTTGCTCTACACGATGGACAGCGTTCAACGTGTGAGACTGAGAAGAATGTATCCTGGCTTGTATGCCAAGATCGAGCCGGTTCACGGCAAGCTGGACAGTGAGCAGGAACTGGGAAGTGAGCAGGCTGAGTACGAAGTGAAGAAGCTGACTCAACAAGGAGAACTGGAATGAGTGATGTAAACAATCGACAGGAGCCGCACTGTGAAGATGGTCACCTGAACATCTTCACGAAGGACCAGGACTCGTATGTCACTGGGTTTGGCAAGCACGAGAGAGTGGTGTGCTTCTTCAGCTGTACTGGTGACGAACCGTATGCTCGGGTTGACTTCTGTCATGCACTGAGGTCACCGAGTGATGCTGAGATCGTTGAGGTGTTGAAGAAAGACACGGAGGACATGGGAGGAAACTGGACTCCCACAAAGTGGGGGAAAGGGTGGAAGGTGAAGCTGAGGATCCCATGGAGAACTCCCTATGAACGGGAGGACGTGTACTTCGAGAGAGTGAAGTAGGAGACGAGACAGCCCCATCGAGTGCCCTGTAAGGAGACAGGGCACTCATTGAGTATGTTTTGTGAAACCTTTGAAGGAGACCGAGTGATGAAGACGAAAAGTGCAAGCGAAGTAGTGACGGCCGCGAGAGAGTTGGCCAGTAAGTTCCCGAAGGCTGTTTACGAGAGGAGCCCGCCGACTGGTTGCGGCAACACAACTGGAAGAGTCATCGTGGATGGTGAGACGGTGATGACGGGCTGCATCGTGGGATGTGCTATCAAGCAGTGTGAGCCACATGTTGACGGTGAGAATGGTGCTTATCAATGGATGAAGGAGCATGAGCACAGTACTGCCGGTGATGTGCTGAAAGGCCTGAAGATAGATACGATCGAGGATGAAGACCTGCTCTGGCTGTGCGAGGTACAAGAGGGACAAGATGGTGGGCTCTGTTGGATGGCGGCTGCCGAGAAAGCTGATGCCAGTATTGTTGAGTTCAAGAAGTTGGACGAGTACGACCGACAGGAGATCCTGAACCACCTGTAAACGAGTGAAATCGCCAGATCAAGCTCCTGCTGAGGACAGGGGTTTGTTCAAGCAATTCCGCTTGAAGGAGACCAACGACATGTGTGTTCCTGTTAAGGAAATGCCGATCGGAACGGTGCTGGGGCCTGACCCCGATGCTGAGCCAGGGCATATCAAGTTCATCGTGAAGGGGCTGTATGGGTGGCATACGGTCACCAGAGCCGCTGATGACGCCGAGGAGGCGTCCACTGAGGCCCATGAGGTTTCGTATGAAGTGTGCTGCCATACGCCACTGAGTGAGATGCTGGGAGCCCTGGGGTTTACGTTTGAGAAGGCTGCTAAGGAGAGATTCGCAGACAACAGGGGTCGGAAGGACATTAAGAAGGACGGTAAGACGGTTTTCACTGGGGACAGTGGAGATGTCTGGATGTGGCTCAGGGATGAGGGATTGCTGATCAATCGGTTTTACAGAGGGGAGAGAGCCAAATGAAAGTGTTTCTGTGTGAAGACGGCTACCTGATGCACTACATCGACGGAGTGTGGACTGACGGTGACCTGATCTACCATGACCTGAACGGAAACCCGATTGGATACATGGGACAGGCCGTTGAAGGCACTCACATGAATGTGGTTGTCATGGATGGCTTCAAGAATGAGTGGGGATCTCGGTTTAACAGCTGCATGAACCACGGAGTGAGCATCGAGTTCCACTGTCCCGATGGGACGTGGCATCCTATGGCGTTCGCTAAGGACTTGAGACATGCTGTCGTTCCTGCTGAGCTGATCATAAAGCAGCAGGGAAGAGAGCATCAAACAGAGAAGTATCGGCTGCTGTGTTGCAGCTGTAATGGCGTGGTCGAAGTTCCTGAACTGGAGGAGAGTTGCTGATGATGTGGGAGGAACCAACCAATAACGAGCGTGCCGACTGGGCTTACGAGGCATGCGCTGTTTTTGCTGAAGCCACCGGATTGAACCTTGAAGGCGACGACAAGGAAAATGACCTCAGTAGTGCGATCGGTGATCTCGTCATCAACCTCTATCACTTGTGTGAGCAGAGGGGGCTGGACATTGACACCTTTGAACATGCGAAGAGTTCGTATGAAGAAGAAGTCTCACTCGAACTGGAAGGAAACGAAGGATGACGAAGACCATCGATTACAACCAAGAGGAAAGGCTGAAAGCATGATTCTATTTGGAGGTGAGTGGCGAACCTTTGAAGGCCACCAACAGGAACTTCACAACAACAAGTGGAGGTACTCAAGTCAAGAATGGGACGCGGCTGTTGATGGACTGAGAGCTGCTCAGTCTAAGGTGCTGGATGACATCGCCAACAGAGAGTCGGTGAGAGCCGCTACTGAGGCACAGGACAAGGAGGATCGACAGATTGTTCTGGCAGCGTTGATGTGGTTTCAGGAGTGTCTGAAGAGTGGGGTGGGCTATGACATGAGCCACCTGAACGAGACGCTGGAAGATGTGGGACTGGATGTTGACACCGTCACTGATGATCACATTGATGGGATCATCGAGAACATCACTTTTGGGAGCTGAGACGATGCCTAGTTACGAACTGATACTCACTCGTGACACCAGTGAGAGCGTTCATGTGGAAGTCGAGGCCAAAGACCTTGAGGAAGCTCAGGAGAAGGTGCTTGACATGATCATGCAAGGCGAGATTGATGACGGCTGGGAACCTGACGACCATGTTGGCGACAGGTACTTCACCAACCTTGATGACTACGAGGGCTGAGACGATGAAACGCAAGGATGCGATGAGACTGAGATTACTTTTTGTTTTGCTCTATGCACTGCTGACCGTGTGTGTCGGTTGTGGGTGGAGCGCTGAGTGGAGATGGATTGATGAGCAAAGACACTGGGGTAACAGACGAGAAGCTGATCCGGTTTGCGAAGCAGACGTTGCTGAGGATGACAACCGATGAGGAATGGAACGCGGCCACCACTGACCACATTTCAAATGTGGCTGTCGGGCTGAACCTTGCTGAGACCGACGATCGGGGAATGTTTGTGGCTGGAACCAGAGAGGCCCAGGCCTGGGCCGAGAACAAGAGGCTGGTTGAGTTCCGAGATGCGTATGCCAGAGCACTGGAACAGCCAAGAACAGACCATGTCGTCCCAAACCTTGTGGTGGACTACCCCGGAAAGAAGCACTGGAAGATTGGAGTGTGGAATGATGGCATTGATGTCATTGTGATCATCGACACTCAACGGGTGGTTCCTCGAATGGTGACGCCTGCTGCACTGGAACTGTCAACACAATAGTCACCTCCATCGATTGCCCTGTAAGGAGGCAGGGCAATCATTGGTGTTGATTTCTAACTTTCAATGGAGACTGATATGGCTCGATGTGAAGACTACCCGTGCTGCGGTCATGAGGCTGGGTGTTGCCCGGACTTCGACGATGAAGGCAAGCAACTGAACATGAAGTGTGTTTGCGGAGCGACAGTGCCGGTTGACAACGGATCGTCACTGTGTGACGGCTGCCTTAGAAGGCCAATGGACGGCGACAGCGACTACGACGATCGTGACTATGACAGAGAGTGGTAGTAGTTTGTGTTGATTTATGAAACCCAGAGGAGACCAAAGATGAAACTGCGTGACGAACTGAAAAAGAGGTTCGGCGTTGAGGATGACAGCATGTCCAGTCACGAGACTGACCTGTACATCCTGACGAAAAGCCCTGAACAGGCCGAGAAGGTCACAGGCTACCTGAAGGCCCTGGGCTTTGTCTGGCACTGGTCTGTCAGCGATGTGAAGGGCCAGCCGTGGTATGGCCACATGTTCATTGAAGTGCCACTGGCACTGATCAGTGAACGGATCGAGAGAACCAGAAAGGCGGTGTCATGAAAGTACTCGACTACACAGTGAGGTTCACTCGAAGGAGCTATGGAGGCGGTGTCTGGTTCTGTTGGGCCGAAGTCGAGATGGACGGAGAGTGGTTTGAACTAGGTGACCCTTGGCCGGCAAGGAGCTGGCCGCGAGAGGATCTGGAGAGAGCCATCAGGTATCTCGAAGACCTGCACAAGGCACCCAACATGTATGAGATGTACCCATTCTCACCGTGAGTACTGTGACGTTTGATAAGTTAGTGGCGGTCGTCGATTTTGGCGATCGCCGCTTCAACCCTGAAGGAGACCAAGAATGTTGAGACCGGTGTTGGCGTTCTATCTTGTAAGCCCCCATGCTGACGTTGCTAAGCTGGGACCAGGCTGTGGAGCAACGTACCGAACAGTGGGGCCAACATGTCCCAAGAGCTGCCCGCTGTTTGACAATGGATGCTATGCCCAAAGGGGCCGCGTCTACATGGTGCAGAGATGGCACCAGAAGCGAAGGGATGAGCTGAGGAAGGCTCGTGGTATCGGCTACATTCGCCACTTGGTGACAGGAGGATGGATGAAGCCCACGAAGAATGATCGACGTGTCGTTGACCGGGATCATGCAAGGGCTGTTTTTGAATGGCATCTTGAACGAACCCAGAAGAACACTACCGGCTGGAGCTACACCCATGCTCCGAGACAGATGAAAGCCGCTGGGTTTGGTCCTGAGAATCAGCCACCGGGGCTGACAATACTCGCCAGTTGTCACTCACTGGAGGAAGCTGCTGAGTTGCAGAAGGATGGGTGGAAGACAGCGAGAGTGACTGAGGAGATGGACAAGGTGAAGGGTGAGTTGTATTGCCCTTATGACATGAACAAGTGGAAGGGGATCAGTAACAAAGATACTGACACCAACTGCATGACATGTCGGAAGTGTTTTGAAGGACCAACGAACATTGTGTTCCTGAAGTTTTGAGGAGACCGAGATGAGTAACGACATGGACATTGTTGTCAGTGACCCTGACGGCAAGAACGAAACCGTATACCGATACTCCAACATGAACTGGAGAAACAGGTATGCCTGTATGACATCAGGTGGACTGGTTGTGATGTGGGCTCCGAAAGAAGTGAACGAAGGTGGTTACGTAATCACCAGTGGTCGACGGTGGACACTCAGAAAGAGAAAGGCGTAGAGATGAAACCGATGACAAGGCTGAAGAAGCTGAAGAAGAAGATGGACTCACTCGCTGGAGATGAGAAGGACGACGAATACTGGGGACTGCATGAGGCCATGAAGTTCAAGCTGAAGGAGCTTCTCAATGATCAAGTGTCCATGCTGCTAATGAGCAAAGCAGAGATGCTGCTGTTCATAAGGTGGTGCTCGTCGTTCCGCCCCAAAGAGCCGCATGTGATCCTGATGAACATCGGAGCACTGGGTGACCTGGACCACGAAGACATCGCCCTGCTGAAGATGAAGGACAGGTGGGGCACGGAGGGCGTGAAGGACATTAGCATCACGAACAAGACGATCCGGGTGGTCTACGAGGATGGCTTCCGGCCATTCATCAACCGGGTAGTGTACTTCGACCGCTACATGAGAATCGTCAAGTACGAAAACTGAAACACTCCAACACTGTTCCTTGTGAAAGGCAAGGGGCAGGGTTGGGATGTTTCCGAAACCTGAGTGGAGGATGATTAATGACTCACAGCTGCACAGAGCATGGCCATTACTGCCATATCTGCCATGAAGAGGCACTGATAGCAGAACGAAAGCAATTCGTGAAAGAGCGAGTTGAGATGTGGATGTGGAACAACGACATCTTTGAAATATACGACGAGACTCGTGACCTGGACGACGAAGAGAAGGAGGAGCTGCTCCAGGCTGCCGCCGACGTAGTGACTGATGAGGCATCAAAGAACCAGCTGAGTAACCTGGCGTTTCACTTTGGTGTGATGATAATAATTCCCGAAGGAGCAAAAACGTAATGGACATATTCACTGTGGCAAACCGCATGAAGCAGCAGAAGGATGTGCTGAGTGCGAAGGTGGTGGTGAGAGCTGACGGCAAGAAGGTCGTCAGAGCGAAGATGCAAAACAGACTGCATGATGGGACCAAGGTGACAAGAGTCCGATTCTACGATGCACATGGCGACATGCTTTGATACTATGAGGTTTCCTGTTGGCTTGGTCTCCGCAGGGTTGGCCCCACGGTGTCGAAAGATGCCGTGGGGTTTTTCTATTGGTAGAGGAGGTGAAAATGAATGACCAGATGAAGCTGTTCCCTGACCCGGTGTCCACCGAGAAGGCAGCACTCGCTGTCTGCTGGGGAGCTGGATGGGACTCGACGGCAATGCTGATCGAGATGGAGAAGAGAGGCATCAGGCCAGACGTGATTACGTTTGCTGATGTCGGAGGGGAGAAGCCGGGAACGTATGAGTTTCTCCCTGTGTTTACTGAATGGTGCCGGGATGTCGGCTTTCCTGAACCACTGACATGTGTCAGAGGAACGGGAGTGGAGACACTGGCGAGGTACCGGTCAGCTGTGGTCAAGATGAGCATCCGACTGGGTGTGAAGCTGACTGTGGAGCAGACCGATCGGTTGTCTCGATTGTTTGGCAACATGCTGGCCAACGAGACCATGCCGAGCATCGCGTTTGGCGGCAAGAGCTGCTCAGTGCGATGGAAGATCGAAGCCCAGGAGTTCCAGTGAGTCCGTAATGCGGATCTGCTCCGCACATGGGCTGATGGACAGAGAGTGATCAAGGCCATCGGATTCGATGCGACCGAAGACCACAGGACTGGCGGTGGTGGTACGTTTGCGGTGAAGGGCGACGGCAAAAACATCTGTGCCGGTGCAAAAGCTCCACACTTCCGCGATCGGTATGACGTGCGGTACTACCTCAGAGAATGGGGCATGAACCGAGAGGCATGTGGCAAGTCAATTGACTCGGCCGGCTTACCTCGACCACCAAAGAGCGCGTGCTTCTTCTGTCCTGCTACCACGAGGATGGAGATCGAGATGCTTCAGATCACCGACCCAGTGCTGTACATGCTGGCCGTTGAGATGGAGCGAGTGTACCGAGGTGGTAAACACTTCCGCGGTGACAATGTGTGGACCGTCAAGGCGAAGCACAAGGTGACCGGGGAAGAGATGACTGAAGAGCTGAGAGGCGAGACGGCTGCGGATGTTCGTAGTGTGTTTCGCAGCAAGGTGACTGATATTGTGAAGCCATACCAGTGGCAGCTGAGAGTGTCGGCTGCTGTTGTTGGCCTGGGACGAAAGTTTAGATGGGAGACCGCCAATGACAGTTAGAGTTTCAATACAAGACCGGCTGCGTGATCTAATCAATCACCACAGGCTATGCTTTTCAGACTGCATAGAGGCATTCAAGGATGACGACTGGAATCCAGACAGCCACGTAACGAAAACCATAATGGCAGCAAAAAGGAAGTCTGAAGAAGGGGCTATTGAGGTTGACGACACCACCATCATCAGTGAATCCTCAGACAAGGAAGGAGCCTATGTCATGGCATGGATGTGGGTCAGCAATGAAGAGGCCGACATAACAGAGGAGGACTGGAGATGAGAGTTCAAGTCTACCGAAACCTGAATAGACGGGATGCCGTGTGGTATTCCATCCGACACAAAGGACGAGTGACTGAGTATGCCCGGTACGTGCTGTTGAAGAACTGTGCGTTCAAGCATGCAACAGAGAAGCAACTGAAGGAGGTGAGAACTGGATGCCGGCAAGTGTGCCAATGGATCAAGGGTGACCGCGATCTTGTGATGTCTGAACCGACTGATGTTGAGTGGAAAGACATGGTCTGCGACCCAAAGAGGTTCGACGGGTTCTGTGATTCAGAGACCGGCGAACAACTGGGTGACGTTGACTGGGTGAGGCTCTGGGAGAACGGGAGGGCTCAATATGCAGTCGCTGCTGTTTGACTCAGAAGACTACGGAGTTGCTGTGTCGCCGGAGATCAACGAGGCCATCGAAGCGAATGCTCCGGTGGCTCTCGGCGTCTCTGGGGGGAAGGACAGCTGTGCTATGGCCTTTGCTGTTGACGACCACCTGAACGAAGTGGGGCATCATGGGCAGCGAATACTGATCCATGCTGACCTTGGTGCTGTTGAATGGTCGGACTCACTCCCAACGTGTCAGCGACTGGCTGATGCGTTGGGGCATGAGCTGGTTGTAGTTCAACGCAGGGCCGGCGGGATGATGGAGCGATGGCAAGGCCGATGGGCAGCGAACGTCAAGAGGTACGAGAACCTCGAATGCGTGAAGCTGATACTGCCGTGGAGCACTCCATCCATGAGGTTCTGCACCAGTGAGTTGAAAGTGGCCCCGATAACCTCCGCACTCAAAAAGCGGTTTGGTGGGGCAACAATAATCAACGGCATTGGCATCAGGGCCGAGGAGAGCAAGAGCAGGGCAAAGCGACCAGTGTCGCAGGCCAACAAGAGGCTCTTCCGCAAGACGGACCAAACCAGTGGCCTGGACTGGAACCCCATCCTGCACTGGAAGACTGAGAATGTGTTCAGGATCTGCGAGGAGCGTGGGTTCCTGATGCACGAAGCGTACAGGAAGTACGGCAGCAGCCGCGTAAGCTGCTCGTTCTGCATGTTGGCAACACTGTCCGACCACCGGGCTGCTGCTGCTCACGAAGACAATCAGGACGTGTACCGTGAAATGGTGGACCTTGAGATTCGGAGTACGTTCTCGTTTCAGAGTGACCGATGGCTGGGTGACGCAAGGGATGACCTGCTGTCAAGCAACCAGAGGTTGGCACTGGAAGAGGCGAAGCTCAAGGCAGAACGAAGGCAGTTTGCTGAGAGCAAGATTGGTAAGGAACTGTGCTACGAGAAAGGGTGGCCTAAGTTTGTTCCGAGTGAAGAGGCGTGTGAGCTGATTGCTGCCGTGAGGTTTCAGGTTGGACAAACGTGCGGCCTGAAGTGCAACTACCTGACAGGACGTTCTGTTCAGGAGAGGTATCGTGAACTAATCCAGATGAAGGAGACCAAAGATGCCAAGTCTGTTTGAGAAGTACCGACCCAAAGAGTGGAAGGAAGTCGTTGGCCATGCTCGCATGAAGCAGCGACTCAAGAAGATGACACGAGAGGATGACGTGTCAGGGAAAGCGTTCATGTTTTACGGTTCCTCGGGAATCGGCAAGAGCGTATGTGCTGAGCTGTTGGCAGCCAACGTCTGTGACCCTGACAACATTCAGGTCTATGACGCATCGAAGATCACCACAGCGGTCCTGGACAACCTCGACAACCGATCGGGGCAGTTGCTGTTGGGAACCAAGCATGGCCGAGCTGTCATCATCAACGAGTGCCACAAGCTGGACTCTCGATGTATCGGCCGGCTGTTGAACATGCTGGATCCTGTGCCGCGGAATGTGGTCTACATCTTCACCACTCAGGCCCATAAGCAAAAGGGTTTGTTTGATGACGATGACAGCAGTGCCCTGGAGAGTCGATGTACTGTGTTCCACCTGGAGCACAAGAAGTACGCCAAGCTGTTTGCGAAGCGTACCATGGACATTGCGAGGGAGGAGGAGCTGGATGACGGTCAAGAGCTGGTTGAGTATGTGCAGCTGGCTCTGGACTGTGAGTGTAACCTGCGGAAGATGATCAGCATGATTGATGCTGGCGAGTTCTTGCCGGAGGAACTGGTGGAGGTTCTTGAGAATCGTGCAACTGCTGTACCGAATGTTTAATTTACCTTTTCAGGAGACGAAACGATGAAGCGGATTGTATTGACCGACGACTCAGGCAAGTGGTTCGATGGCGACAAGACTATCGACTTCAAGGAGGACACCACATGGGACGGCAACAACCATATCAGCAACGCTACCGGAAGTCAGTGGGACCACCAGCAACTGCACTACACTAAAGGCGGCAGTTGGGTGCTGTGGGAATGGTCACAGTGGCAGGGGTCAACTGATAGTTACACCGAAGTATCTGAGAGGTTCGCCATCCGCTGGCTGATACAGCAGTGCTGCGTTGACGATGACGGAATCGATGAACTACCAGAGAGCGTGCAGGAGGCTGTAGAAAAGGGCGTCGAGCTTGCAGAAATGTAAACCATCATGAGACGCTGCTCACTCGAAAGGGTGGGCAGAGTCCTGCGATGGTGCAGGGTGAGAGGAGACCGAGGGATGAAAACAGCCGAGACCATTCAGCTGAGGGCCAGCAGGGACGGGGATGTCCTCATGCCAAATGGGGACTTGTTGTTGCACCAGTATGAAGCTGGCGACTGGGACAAGATCGCATGGCCGCTGACTGAAGAGCAGAAGCCGCAACTTGCCTCCGCGATCTATGCGGAGATTATGTGCAGTGACGAGAACTACCCAGAAGACTCGACAGTACTGTTGCCCGATGGGCACGAGTTTGACCTTTACAAATGGCTACCATAAGGAGGAAGAAAGGATGAACCCATTCGAAACGACGATGGAGGCGGAAGAAAGACGACGCAGAGAAGAGAAGAGCATCTACCGCGTCATCTACCGCGTCATCTGCGACAGGACTCATTCCAGCAAGGATGGATCTGACCTTGTCATTAAAGGTACTCACGGCACACTCATGGGCTGGTCAGATGACGCCCCACAAACCAACCATGTCGTCGTGAAGTGGGACCACCACATGTACTGCGACAGCTTTGACGAAGACCGTGGGGCAACAGGGGTCGGGCTCATGACCGACATTGACCCCAGCCACATCACCCATATAGGAAAAGACGAATGACCAACCGCATCTGGAAGATGATACGAAAGAAGAAGCCGCCTCAACCGGACCCACAGCTCTTTGACTCTCGGGACATCACGTCACCACTCACGTTGCAGTGTGCAATGCAGAGTGCGGTGTCAAAGAGGTTTGTGATCGACGATGAGTGGCTGAAGGAGAATGCCAATCTGTGCCCACAGAACCCGCATCCTTACGCCATACTGGGTATCAACCGGACGAGCATCTACAACTCCGAATGCACACTGTGCATGGCTCCGTACAAGGACGACGGATTCCCTGACATGAGCCATGTGCTGCTGTCGGTGCCGGCCGGGAAGGCGGGTGTGGCAGCCAAGCAGACTTAGTGATGCGGTATGGGGGACTTGTGTTTGCTGATTAAGTCATTCAGCCTTGCACTGGCCGTCATAACCGATTCTTCTTTAATGGTCTCTTTTTGGAGACGATCGAACAGCTCACAGGGGGTTTCCTTGTGAGCTGTTTTTTTTTCGACTTTGCTTCCGAACAGTCGTTTGAAGAATCTCATGGTCTCACCTTAGATGGCTGATATCCGATTCTCGATCTCTCCGAGAATTGTCACCAGTTCAGTGTATTTCGCCAAAGCCTTGGAGTCTCGTACGGCATCTGAATCGCCCAAAGAGGGATTGATGCCGGTAACCGTCAGATCGTGGATCAGAAGGGCCTTCTGGAGCCCCACGACCAGGATATTAGTGGCCGCTTGTTGCTTGATCAACGACAAGACGAGCTTTTCGTGCCGGGTTGTCATCCACCAGATGAGCATTCCCAGCATTCCACCAATCGTGGAGGTTTCAACTATTTTCAAAATTACGTCATCCATAGCAATTTCCCCTGTCCTGTTAGCCCCAGTGTGTGCGATCCCTCCACTGGGTACGGTTTGGTGGCCGGAAACTGTTCATAGCAGTTTTCGGCCTTTTTCATGCGCTATGGGTACAAAAGAGGGGCCACCAGGTGTTGAGCAGCGAGGGGGATGAGACCTCTACCTGGTGGCCCGTAATCGAACTACGCGTCAGTTGCAGCTGTCCAGTTGATCGAGATTGATTTCTCGGCAACAGCGTTAGCAACGTGATTCTCACCCATGACAACGAATGTTGCACCAGTGATCGCCTCTGTCAGATTCGCAGCGTTATCCTGCAGGAAGATGTTGACATTAGGACCAATAATCCCGGTGGACGCCGTGATGGTATCTAGAATGCCAAGGTCTTCCGCGCCTTCTGTCCAGATCTGACAGTCGTGAACGCGAAGGCGAACGACAGCTGTGGTTCGGCATTCAATGGCGCCGAGGTCAAAGTTGCCGTAGAACTCACAATTGCGGATGGTGACATCGTCACAGCCCACAAGGGCGATCGCCGTGTCACCACCGTCACCAGCGGCACCAATGAACCGCAGGCCATCGATGAGAAGGCGGTCAGCAGCAACAGAGGTGATAATCACGTCTGTGGCCTGGCCAGTGACATCACGATACTCACAGTCGATGAGTTCGCAGTCAGCGGCCGTCACTTCGATGACGCCAGTTGTGGCGTCGAGGCCACCGAGGAACAAGACGTTCCGGACACTGGTGGAAGCCGCGGCCAGCTTGAAGTCAGCCGTGACTGCTGTGGTGAACGTGAAGGTGGCGCGATCAGCTCCTCGGCCAAGACCGATGATTGTGATGCCGGCAACGTCAATATCAACACCACTGTCGGCAATGATGGTCTCAGCATGACCGGGCATCAGGAGAATGACATCCCCTTTGCTGGCCGTGCATTCCCCGATAGCAAAATCGAGAGTGGCGAATGGCGTATCTTCATTGCGACCACTGCCCGTACCGTCAACGCCGGTAGAAGAGTCGACGTAGAAGATGGTTCCCGTGGTTCCTCCAACTGCAAGATCGATTGCATTCGCAATTTCATTCGCAGCGCGCCGACTTGCAAGTCCGGAACGAAGGCTTCCCCTCGCATCGCTGGAAATAGACATAGCACAGTTTCTCCAAACAAAGATAAACAGACCATCCGCTTCGTACACAGACAGTGTTTTCGTTGTTCTACTCGTAGATCCCGACCATCAGGGTCGCTGTACTGGCGGTTGTGATGACACCGCTGATCGGAAGGATCGTGCCAATCGGAACAGCTGAGAACGTAGTGGTGGTGCCTTCGTCGTCAAGGACAACGACGTGGCCCGTTCCGCCAACGTACACAGCCCTCATCGGCCGACCATTCACCTTTTGCTCAGCAGTGTCGTGCGGGACAATGGCGGCAGCCCTGCGCGATGGCGACAGATTTTTAATTGGCGGGGACATGGTTGGTCCTATTGAATACTTTTCATCAGTGATCGGATCTCGCTCAGGCCCGTGAATATACCACTATCAGGAGAAAACATTCCACTGCAAACGCCAAGTAGTTCTCCAGCAGGCGTGAAGAGCCCCCCTCCGGAGCGACCAGTGGCGTGCCGGCCGGAACAGACGAGAGAAGATGGGCCAGTGAACTTATTGATACTCAGGAGCTTACAGTCTGAGCGGATCTGGGGCCCAGCGTGATCAAATCCGTACGAAACGAGCGGAGATCCTGTCGGCGGAACCTCATTGGCCAATGGAGCATACGCGATAAATGTGGTGTTCCCGGTCACTTTAAGAATCGCCAAGTCTGTTGGTGTCGGCAAGAGGGCCACCATCTCAGCTGGGTATTCTGTCCCGGTGTTCGGGTCGTAGACTGACAGTGTTTTGTGTTTTCGGAACACATGAGCACAGGTCAGGATGTAGGCGACACCACCTTCTGACTTGACCACCGTCCCACTGCCAGCGTCACCGTTGCCATCTGAGGACCTGGCATGAACTCGGACGGACACCATAGACGCACTCATGGTCTTTTGACTGTCTTGTGGATTCAGGTCTCGCTCAATGCCTGCAAGAAGGCGATTGAATACCGACGCTACCCTGTACCCCCACTGGTATTTAGGAGACGCGACTGTGGGCCCATCATGCAAGATGTGGTATTCACCGTCACGAAGAACGCCCACCTGGAATGCTGGGTACAACCCCACCCCGTTTTTTCTGCCTTCGCGTGTTCCGCGGTCAATCACTTCGTATGTCATTTTTGATCGCTCATTTGCCGTCCACTGCCGGCATGCAGCACACCCATCGAAGTGGTAGAACAGAAGGACAGGCGTCTCGTGAGCCTTTACCTCTTCGGTCAAGACAGGGGCAGACACGGTCATCGGCACGAACGTGTGGAACGATCTCTTGACTGGCTGGTCAGCTGGGTCGTCCGTCCATAGCCACACCTCGTCGTGCTCCACCATGTCGAGCCCTTCGATCTCGTGATAAGGCGACACCACCTTGGATAGGCCGGCGAACTTGCCCGCGACCATCAGCTCTGTCAGCAGCTCCGGGTACAAGTAGGCCAGACCGATCGAGATGTGATACTTGCTGGGGTCAACGTCCCGAACGTCTCGATGCTGGACGATGACGGATCCAGCTGCGATCCGGCCGGCGACGACGGCCTCCTGAACATGCTGTCTGGCCTTCTTGACCATGTCGATGTCGATCTCGAACCCATAGGCACGCTTGGCACCGGACTCAACGGCGCGAATCGACCACTCAGCGATACCACAACCAAACTCACCGACTGTGTCATAAGGGCCGATGTCGGCAATGCGGATGCCGGTGTCCATATGGCCGGAGGGTGTGGGGGATTGGCCGACTTCTTTGAGTGCGGCCTTTATCGCGTCAGCTGCCTTCACTGTGGCAGAATGCCGGGCTGCTGACTTCATGGACTTCCCCTGTGACATGTACTCAGCCTTCCATCCATAAATGTTGTCACACATGTTGCAGGGACAGCGAACGAACCTCTTCCGCCGGCCGACACCTTTGTTTCTCCCACGACTGTACGACTCAAGGTCGATGTTGGCCGTCTTGTTGTTCTCCGGCCACTTCTGCATCCGAGCAATGCGACCATCCGGTGTCCGAATCTGACTCCGTGAGTGTGGCATGGTGACAAGAATAAGGCCCAAGATTAACGTGAGCCAGATTCCAAGTGCGACTATGCTCCGTTTTCTCTCGTTCATTACTCTCGTTTCCATGTGTGAGTTTTCGCGGCTTCTTTACCGTTGTCCGCAATCCCTTGCCCAATCAGGTAAGCCATTATTGTGTTGACGATGTTAGTGGCCTGATCCTCAGTGAGACCGAGGCCATCCGAAAAGATGATGATAAGGGCAGCGGTCAAGGCCGCGTAGAACTTCTTTGAGTTGAAAAGCTGCTTGAAGATGTTCATCGTTACTGCTCCGTGTATTTGCCTTTACCAGTCCACACAGCGTGCCGGTTCCCGATTGTCATTGTCCCGTTCACATCGAACAGGCCGTCATCATCCGGTGGCGTCGGTTCATCCGGATCCGGTGGTGTCAGACCCAACGGTGGGCCATAGTATTTCTGAGTCCGCTTCTTGTCTGCCGGCTGCAGTCGCGTGACGTTCGGGTTCATGAACGGACGCATGATAGACGTGCCGGAGTTCGCGTGTGAGAAGCCCATCGTGTGGCCGGTCTCATGAATAATGGTCCCGATCAAATAATCGATCGACCAGTTCCGCCTGTCGTATTTTTGCCAGTGGGAATGTACTCGCCGGCTGCCGTTCGACAATAGTGCAATTGCCAGTGTGCTTCCGCCGAGTCTCTCCGACCACGTCGGGACATGTGCGGCATCGTAGTCGTCGATCATCACCAGGTTCACACCACATGTGTCGTTCCAGTTCTGCAGAGCAGTGTCCCACGCCTTCTTTGTGTCCTCCTCATCGAGGCCCTGAAGAGCGCGAAAGCGAAGTGCGAAGGTGACTGGGGTTTCCGGGTTCGGCCATGTGCGAGTGCCGTTGGAGATGTTCAGCTCTTCGGACTCATTACTGGCCAGGTAGTCCGGGCAGTCGCAGACCCTCTCGTGTCCGTGAGAGTTCCTGCGAAACATCAGACTGTCGACGGTGAACCGGCCAAACTCCTGGTCCTCCTCCAGCTCAGCCGTCATCTGATACGAGCTGACTGCCCGTTTGAATATCCGCGAGTTGATGTCCAACTCTTGCACCTTAAACCACGATGATCTTCCATCGTACTCAGAGTGAAAGTGCCCGAGCTTGTACAGCTCTCGCCTGGATACCTCTTCTTTCGGGGTCCATACGTGCGCCACCATCAGTCACTCTCCGACAATAACGCACGAGCCTCATCGACGGCCGCAACCAAAGCATCGCGGTCCTGATCCCCCTTCGCTGCCTCCATTGCAACAACAAACGGTTTCAGCCATGGATCCCACTGTGGTGACGCGAACTCTTCCAGCACAACCTCCAAAGTTGAATTGACCGAGTTGTAGGCGACTCCGAATGTCATCAGCGAAGGTGGGATCTTCAACGAGAACTTCAGGGTCTCGACCTGCTGATGAAACTTCGCCAGCTGGCCGATGTCCTCCATCGCGTCCTGAACAGCGCCGATCCGGGATGATCCGTCCGGGGGAGTGGGCCCTTCTGGATCACCCGAACCGACTGGCTTTCCATGCAGGTCAACGGCCTGCAGAGGAGAAAGCGTGAGTTTGCCGTTTGCTTTGGTAATCTGAACGTAGTAGACGCCATCAGCGAAGGCGTCCGCACAGATTATGAGCGGGGCGGTTTTCGATACGGGCTCTTGTAATGCAGTGCCGGCAGGTATGCCCGATAAACCTGCGAGAGCCAAGACGGTAAGGAAGTAGTACTTCACTGGTCCTCCCCCCGCAGCTCCTCGATCAATCCCTCCATTGCGGCAGCCGATGTGGCAGCACCAGAATCAAGAGATGCCTGATAGGACCGGCGAGCGTAGGAGTCACGCAGGATGTTCCGCTCACGGCGAGAAATCTTGCCGCCAGTGGGGTTCTTCTTGCGGGTGATGTTCTGCTTGGTTTTCAATTTCGAAATCCGCCACAACTGCTCTTTGTCGTCAGCAGTGGGATTTCGCGACCGATCAGAAAGCCGGCTGGAATCCTGAAGACCGCCGGAGCTGTCCTTGCACATGGCAATCATCTGCTTGATGCCAGTGAAAATTGAGATCAAGGTGCCCGGGTCAAAGAACTCCTCTGATATTCCGTTACCGGGCGTCTGCCCAACGAAATTGTTCAGCATTACCTCAGTACTGGTTTGATCGTGACTCATCTCTACCTCCGCTTCAAAAAGGTGGGTTTCATCGAACCACAATTCTTTCATTACAGATCCCCATACGTCAAGTCTTCAGCCATGGCGATCTGCTCACGAATCTCAGATTTCCGTGCCGCGGCCTTCGCCCACCGAAGCTCCAACCGCAACTTCGCAATCAGAGTGGGGGTCACCCGATCCCATACTCCTGAAGGAATCGTCAGCCGCTCAGTGGCGATCTCGACATGGTCAGCGAACATATCGCCCATCTCGTGGCTGATTAGGGGCTTTGGCGAGGTTCGGATGTGCATTTTGAGGGTTTCTGACCGAGGGGACAGCTTTTTGTACCGGGGCACAAATGGCTGCTCCCAGTTAAACCGTTTGCATCAAAGGAGTTAAGGCTGTGGGGACAAGGGGACAACATTCTGCCGAGAAAAACATATATAGGGAGAAAAAAAACAAACAGTAAATGTTAAAATAGGCAAGGAGGATCTTTGCTTTTATTTCTCTTCACGTATCTCTCCATTTATCAATGTCCCATTGTCCCCTATTATTATTATTATCTTTTTTGTCTTCTTCTTCTTCTTCTTTAAGAAGGAGAATCGCTGGGTTTTTGAAACAGTCGGACAAAATTTGACTCGGGGACAAACAGGGGACAAAGCCGGGACAGTGGGACAAAACTAGACATTGTCATACTCACTTCCCACCTCCGGAGCCTGCTGGGGCATCACATCTGGTGCTGCGAAGTCTCCTTGGTAATCGACAGAGCCCATCAGGTCGGCCGGCACAAACACGCCTCTTACCGAAGCGCCGCTGAATTTTGACTTTCCCGTGAACGCCCCGGGCAGCCTCTTGAGCATCGCCTTGATGTTCTGCCGCTCATACTGAGTGCCCTTCAGGAGCCCGCGGACGATGTATGAGGTTTTGCTGGTGCTGAAGAACACGTAGGCACCGTCGACCGCCTCTTTGTTCTCCATGCCTTCTCTCCACTCCTTAATCGTGTGCATCTGGCTGTACGGATACCGCTTGATGCCAATCCTCGCCAGCTCGCTCTCAGGAGACGGTGAGAGCCTGTCATCCTCAGCCTGCAGCAATTCACCCACAGACTTCCTGTGCCCTCCTGCGAGCATCACGAGGCTGTTTGAGATGGCACTCAGCACCAGCTCCTGCTCAGTCTCCTCTTCTTCCACTGTGTTCCTCATCAGCTCCTCCATGAGATCCTTATGCGACTTGATGGCCTCCTCGTCGGTCTGACCGGTTATGGCCCCGTACACAGCGGATGGGAGGGCATAGGACTCTGACTGACGCGTGTAATTGCCCTCCAGGCTGCTGGTGATGATCTCGGCCAGTTCTTTGATCCGCTTCCAGCACCGCATGATGACAGCGATCGACGCGTTCCTGAGTCGACTGATCACTTCCGGATCCTTCGGGATGTGGAAACGTGGCAGTCCTTTGCGGCTGCCCATCTCGAAGGTGATGTACCGGTTCACTTCCGTCTGCTTGTCCATCTTCATCTCAACAGCGGAAAACCACGGCATCAGCTCGTAACTGGACTCTACAGAGCCCTGCGCAGAGTTCGACCGGTAAGACTTCCCGAACGCCCCAGCCCGGTTCGAGGCCATCAGCATGTCGAGAATGGCGGTTCTGTGGGGCGAGTCCTCGAATTCGTCGTGCATAAAGACCCTGCTCGACCGGCCGAGAGTATTCCGCACCGCGGGCTCCGTCGTATTTGTCGTGGCGAACGCCATTTTGCCGAAGTAATCCGCCAGGAAGTCCATCAGGATGGTTTTCCCGGACGAGCTCTCACCAGTGATCGCAATCCATGGCCGCCAGTCCCAGAGCGATTGCCCCCATGATGCCATGGCCAGACAGGTGACAATCTGAGCGCCCAGCGGATGCTTGTGGCTGTCCCATCTGCCCAGAATCCCGGCCAATTCATTCATGTGTGCTGTTCGCCACTCAGGAGACTGGGCCGAGTCCAGATATTCGTACAGCAGGTCTTTATCGTACCACTCCTCTGCCTGGCTTCCGAAGTCCACAATCTTGTCGTCGACCATCGGCGCCGTGTAGCTCTGGACGCCGCCATTCACGGCCACCCACTCACCGGAGCCCACCGCGAAGATGCGACCACCGCTTTCCCAGAGTCCCACACCCACGGTATTCGTCCGGGACAGCTCTTTCCCACCGGCTTCAGTGGCGATGGCACATCGCACATCATTCGGATCAATCATGTCTTCCTGCTCCTTATCTGACTTACTGGGATTGGCGACTTTCTCAGCGGCGGCATCGTTGATGTATATCAGCATCTTGTTGTAGCTGAACTTATCAATGTCCTTGATGGTGAACTTGGCACACTCGGCCGCGTTAAACACCTCGATGTGACCCTCCTTGGAATGTCCCAGGACAATCAGGTCCAGTGATCGGAGAGTGAGCTGGTGATCAGTGAGACCGCTCTCCGTGTACATTTCGGTCTCAACCGCAGACTTCACACAGAACTCTGTTTCCTTGACGAGCCTCATGAGGTCGTCGTACGTGTTGCCCTCATCGAACCAGTCGCGGAGATCCTTGCCCTTCTTTGGGGCGATGTCGTATGGCAGCTGAAGGTTCCGGACGTTCTCAGCTGTGCGCAGCATGCAGTTTGTCCAGCGGATGGCCCCACCGGTTTTGCTGGCTGACCCACCGAACTGGCCGGGCTCATCTGCGTCGTGGATGATGCAGATGTTCTTGCCCTTACACATGTCAGCAAACGCATGTGGAGTTCGGTCAGCATCACAGCCATCTGAGTTGGTCACCACAAGATGGACGTTCTTAAACTCTTCGGGAATCTCCTCCTGCAGCCTCAGCATGTCACTGATGCCTTCCACCTTGTAGATGATGGTGGCTTCCTTCCAGTGAGTCAGAGCATGCTTGTTCATGATCCCGGCTTCACCGAGAGACATGCTGGTCAGCATCTGAGCCTGGGCAGCGTTGCCCCGGTAATGCTCAATTTTGCCACCGCCAGACTCCTGAATGACACAACCCTTCATGGGTGCATCGAATCCCAGGGCCGGGTCGTAGATGGGGAACGAGACGACCGACTGTGACCTGTTGGTTCCAGCCTGAGTTCCGCCAACCATCTGCAGGGTTTCGTCGGAGATCTTGAGCTTCTTACAGAGACCCATCGTGATCGCTGGCAGCCACGGCATGTACCGCAGCTTCGACCTGAAGTTGTCACCGCGACTACTCTTCGGCTTCTTACTGAGAACCTTCGCCTTCTTCGCCAGATCATCCCGGCACTCGGTGTAGTTGCCGTACGGGCCATACTGGGCACCGAGGCTAAAAAAGGGATACGACGGGCCCGGACCCTCATCGTTGTAGTAGCCGGAGATGCGGTTCACAGCACAGGACGGTTTGTTGTCATCCCGATCCATCGCCCGGCAGACCATCCATCCCTTTGCCGTCACCGATCCAGTGAACTCAAGCCCCCACTCCTTACAAGTCGCCTCGATATCGATCGACTCGATGATTAACTGGTTGTACTCGTCCCACTTTTCTTTTTCTGAGATCACTATTCACCTCCTGTGTTAAATATCTTCAAGTGCATGTTCACGCCAAAATCGATCAAGAATGCGGAACGTAACCAGCTCCGCGGATCTTTTGCTGGGACAAAGCCACCAATGCACATTGGGATATTTATCCATCTGCCACGAGATCATCGATCTCGGTATTGTCTTCGGATCCAGCTTGCTCCTCTTACACCCTTCCATGATTCGGCCGAGGTCAGCCTCAACAACCACCCATCCGCTTTCCAGTTCGTTCAGGCGGCACAGTTGCTTTTCAAATCGCGTCCGGTCAGCACCGACGCAGTTGTAAAGATCCTCCATCGACTTGCGTTCAACAGCAACGCGATGCTGAATGCCCTCAATGGAGTAGTCGCCGGTTTTCAGTCCCAGGCGTTTAGTGCGCAGCACTATTGTTCCACGAGTCTTGTCATCCTTTGTGTCGGCAGGAATGTCCATGAAGTCAAAAGTACTCTGCTCTCTGGTGTCGATAATCAACACGTACGGCCGGGTGACGAACTCCGTTTCCTTCGGCATTAAATTGCTCCTGTGTAAAGCTCACTCAGAAAAGTCTTTCGGTCATCAAGTTTGCTCTTCAGAATCTGACGATTCAGGACACCCAGCTGGCCAATACTCAAGAGTATTTTTTTGGGGCGACTGAACCCGGTGTACACGAGGTTGCGATCGTTAAGGCCACAGTCATCAACCAAATAGATTGCAACAGGCCAGCCTGAGCCCTGCGTTGAGTGACAGGTCAGTGCGTATCCGAGGACCACCTCTTGCTCCCAGTCAGGCTGTGTGTATTTCACAACACCGCCAGCATGTGAGACGTAGATGGCCTTGCCGAATGAGTCCAGGTTGCAAACGATTCCATCTTCGCCGTTGGCAACGTAGGTCGACCCATGATCCTTCTGCATCCAATCGCCATCGAGGGTGTGCCATGTCGCACGATGCTTATTCTTTTTGCAGATGACTTTGTCCCCAAGGCGAAACGGACAGTTTGGTGTCTGCTGCCCATCCGGATTCAGTAGCTCCTGAAGTCGATGATTGACCGTCTTTCGGTCTAACTCTCCGGCGAGGTTTCTGGTGACAATCACCTGAACGTCCTTGATGGGATTGAACCCACGAGCCTTCATCCGCTCCAACATCAAGTCCAGCGTCTCAAGAATTTGATGGCCTCGGAATCTCTCCAGGTGCTTATAGTTTTCAGGACCATGGGGCCCAGCATCCGGGTCGAGATCTAACTTTGGGGAAGGCTCAATCTTTTCCCCCATGCGAATGCACTTGCAAACATGGGCGATCCGGCCGGCATAACGATGGACCTCGGTGAGGTGGGCATGAGGGAACATCTGCGACTCAATCATGTCCTTGAGTGGCTTACCCTTCCCCACGGGGCTCAGCTGGTAATCGTCACCGATCATCACAACCTGACAGCCTGGCCGAATGGCGGCGAAGAGCCATGACCCCTCAGCGGCAGCGATCATTGATGTCTCGTCTACAAACACTCGATCCACGGGCAGGTGGCTTTTGTGGTTGTATTCGAACTCCCATCCCAGCCCGTCGTACCCAACCCGAGTTGGGATCAGACCGGAGTGAATTGTCTTTGCTCTCAAGTCGACTCCGCACTCACTGAATGCTTCCATCATCCTTTGAGCTGCCTTGCCAGTGGGCGCAAAACAAAACGTGGAAATTTCTGGTGTCCGCTTAACCAATTCAGCGAGTAATGTTGTCTTTCCTGTTCCCCCGCCCCCCGTCAGCAAGGAGAACCTCGAATTCTGAATTAGTGTGACTGCTTTCTCTTGGCTTTCTGTGAGTGTTAGCACTGGCATCCCTTAGTTTCGTTGTGTAGTTGAAAATTAGTCGCTCATTGATGGCATCGTCCTTCATCGCCAGCCATTTTTCGCCGGCCACAGTCTTCACGTTTATGAGCTTGGCCCGGCGTGCCAGCTCAATCGCTTTCTTTGGTTTGATGTCAGAGCCAACAAGCCGCCTCAGTTCCTTGATGGCCTCCTTAACGCTGAGCCATGTGCTCCCATCAGCCTGCTGAAGCAGATACCACAAGCAGACTGCCTGACGTTTCAGTTTGCGGGGATTGTGGCCACGAGACTTATAAAGCTCATCGCATCGAAGGAACCCAGCGGACGGATACTTTCTGATCAGCATCGTGAATGGGTCGTCCGCTATTCTGTCAAAGGCACAGACACCAAAATCGTCAATGGCACACTGGACGACGTTCGAACCGAACCCCCTGCCTTTTAGCAGCTGGTTCAGCTCAATTGCGGTGTCCTCAAAAGCCTCAGCCTGAGTGACTATGTCGCTACAAACCTTAGCCTGCTCTGTGGAGATCCCTGTGATTTCACACACCGTCTCCAGGTCTCCCTTGAGTGTCGGCAGCGTTCTCTCAGGGCCAACGCGGGCAATGATCTTGTTCAGGCCAGCTGCCCCAATGCCGCACTTGTTGAAGATTTTTTTTTCAAGGTAGGCGACGAGCCCCGCAGCGGTCTTTGGCTTCTGCGCGACGAAGTTCAGAAACTTGAACTGCTTTCCGTGGTTCTCGTGGTCCTCCCAGTATCCCGAAAACCGGTACTCGACCGAGGGGATGAACGTGTCCCTCCCGGCCGCACCAACAATGACGGTTCCGTCCATCAGCATGCCGACACAGTATGTGCCTTCGTCGTTGGCCCATCGGCACTTCTGAAAGACGCCCGAAAGCTCTGTGGTCTTCCCCATCAGGACAACCTCAGAACAGGCTGGACCCTCTTGAACAGTTCCATCTCAGACCAGCCATCAGAGGCGACGTAACGGGCCAGTTCTTCCCACTGAGCCCCTTCGATCATCTCCTGAACGTGAGAGCCGTCAACGTCCCCGGCCGGAGGCGTGATGCCATACTGAGGCAACAGAGACTTCAGTTTCTGCATGTTGGCTATGGTGCCGAACATCTTCAGACAAATGTCGGCCGTGTCTTTTGCGTACCGACTGTTGTCTACTGGTTTTTGCGGAGTGACGCCCAGTTTGATGGCTCGGTGAATCAGACAGGGGTCATCGTACGAAGCAGTGTTGTAGCCCACTCTCAGCCGGCCAGTGGCAACCATCCGGAACCAGGCGTCGACCAACTGCTTTTCATGTTCGCGATCCTCGGCCAGCCACACCTTTGGAACAGGATCGTTGAAGAAGCAGATCGACATGGCGACGATACGGCAGGTCCACGGACACTTCGACAGGTTTTTCCATGCCTGCAGATCTTCGTTGCCGTTTTCACAGTACTTCTTGAGTACAGTGTTGACGCCTTTGCGGTTCTTGCCGGCGATCTCTGCGTCCCAGACCTGCTGGGCATCCTCGGCATGAACACCGCTGTTGATGAAACTCTTTGCTGTGGATTCACTCTTGAGAATGTCGGCCATGTTTAACGGCTGCTTGTCATACACAGGCACGTCAGGCTTCGGGGCATCCGGATAGGTCTCAACGTCGTATGCCCAGGCACAACCACCTTCTGGCGGCTCCCAGTTGGAATCCATGACTTCGAACTTGAAGTCATCTTTAGGTTGCTGCTCGACCTGCTCAGGTTCTTCTGCGTGTATCGAATCTCGGTCAATACCGGTCGTGCTCACTGTCTGATCGAATAGTCCCACAATTACATCCCCGTTCTGTGATGACAAAAAAAGAGCCAGGCCTTGCCGTGAAGACCTGGCGTGTGAAATTGATCCCCGTTCTGGCCACACAAGGCGGGGACACCCTTGATCCAATACGACTCAGTCACGAACGCGAAAACTGTCCGCGTGGCAGACTTTGGCTACACGTCGTCCGCGTCGTCACCTGCATCCACAGGAGTCGACATCAGAACGGTGTTAGGATCCTTCGGCACATCTTCAACCTTGGCGTGGTTACATGGCCACACGTTGTTGTTATAGACGATATAGAACGGCTTATCCTTGTCGTTCTTGTTCGGACGAGTAGACACCTGGCAGATGGCATTAGTGCCTCTCAGGCGTTCGTACATTTCCTGAGTGATAGTGAACGACTCCTGACCAAAGGCCTCGTCACCGATCACGCCAAAGCCGAACAGCAGGCAGACAATGGCCTTCCGGTCCTTGTCTTCCAGCGGCTCCATGCCTTCGCTGAAATCCTTCCAGTTGCATGGAGTCATCAGGCGGATGGCGTGACGCATACTTTTCCCGATCTCAGAATCGTGCTCTCCCGCGAGAACCTTCATGCTAAGAATAACTTCCGGAATGATTGTCTTGTCACCCTCTGATTCCAGGCTGAACTTCACGTCTTCTACCTGGAAGTGGAACAGGCCCTTTTTGCAAACGCCAAGACTGGCGTCGTTCACAGAATCCTCGGTGACAGTACTCGTGTCGACGGTTGAGTTCTCTGTGGAGAATGGATCGTTTTCACTCATAGCTTCATCACTTTCTTGAGCCTCTTCAGCTCGTCAAAACTTGTTATCCATGTGGCTGGATACCCAAATACATCCAGCCATTCTTTTTTCGTTCGCTCCTCACCGCACAGTGCGACCAGCCCTTGGAGCATCTCAGGCCAGTCTCGTTTTATTTTTTTGCCAGATCCCGTTTAGCCTGCAGTGACCACAAGGCCTTCCGCAAATCCTCCAGCCCCTCCGGTGTCAGGTCAACGAGCTTGTCCCCTTCCTTTCCTCGTTTAGCGATTGCTTTGAGTGATTGTTCCTTGCTCATTCCAAGAGCCTTCATCTGGCTACGCACCAGCTCAACTTTTTCCTCCGGTTTCAGCGTGGCCAGAGGAGTTTCCACATCAGAAGAATGCCCATCCTTGGGCGAGGCAGTCGTTGCCTTTCCTTCGGGCTCTTCCTGAGCCTCTACAGCGGCCTTCGCTGGTTCCGTGGTCGAGTCCGTGCTCTTGTCATCAGCCGGAGCTGAAACAGGTTCAGGAGTGGACGAGGGATCCGGAGCTTCGACGGGTGCTTCCTTCTTTGGTTCAGCAGCTTTCCTCTTTGCCGCGGAGTTTCGTTCTGCAGCGTCTTTCACGTCTGCCAGGCGAGCGTTCTTTGCCTCTTCGGCCTCCCGTTCATCCTGAGCGATCTGTGCGCGGAGCTGCAACTTTTCGTCGTCGTTCAAAGTTTCGACGGGAGCAATTTCCGATCCTTTCAGCTTTTTGTAATTCGGCGGCTTCGCTATATAGTCCCGAATTTTCGTAGCTGACAGGCCGTGGATGGCCGGCGGGAGAATCGGCTTGATTTCCCCGGTGTCGGCATTGGCATGCACCAGCCGGGACTTGCCGATCGGAGGAGTGATCAGGGCGATCGGAGCGTCAATCTGCTTGCCAGTCTTCGGATCCACCGGCCGGTTCAGAACGAACACGACATCTGCCATTTTTCTGAACACATCAGAGCCCTTGGCCTTCATCTCACCAGACGGCTTGCCGGCCTTCCAGACCTGCCCCATGTGCATGGTGTAGGCAAACGTCTCGATCTTCCCAGAAAGGACGCCAACCATCATGTCGATCATCGTCTTAACGTCGCCCCAGGCCAACGCAGTCATTTTGTCGTACTGGCCAGATGTGCGGCCGAACTCTTTCGGGTGCGACACAACGTAGTCATAGGCTCCCTGCTGGATCTCATTGATCGGATCCACTGAAATGACGGTGTATGTTCCCGGATCAATCCCCTTCAGCAGGTCACGAAACCAAACAAAACACTCGACGGGGGACGGGATCCCTGAAGAATTCTTGGTCTTCACCTCGTCGTACATGACGAGGTGCTTCTTGAACGGCAAGTTGAATGCCGAACTCGACGACTCAATGTCGATCTTCAGTGTGTTACGGGCATCGATCATGTCGCACGCCAGCGACTTCCCTGAGCCGAACGGGCCCGTTACGCCAATCGTTCGAATCTTCAGTGGTTCGCCGTTTACTCTGCCCCAGAACGGCTCTCCGGGCTTGTCTGTCCACTCAACCTTCTGACCAATCCTCTTCCACGACAGCTCATTCTTACCCATATCAATATCAACCTTTCCTACGACGGGATTGCCCCGCCAGTCTTCGGGATAAACACAACTTACCACTCTCAGATCCGCCGGAGGCACATGGTACGCCCGGACTTTACACTCACAGTTTTTTGATGCGCCCCTGCTCAAACCCAATGGACATTCCGTCAGGATCTTATCCGCTAGAATCTCGCTCCGGGAGAACGCACACAGGACCAGCTGGTCTGGCATCCAATAATTCTCCTCTCATAATCACGGCATCCTCTGGTGCCTCAATGCCAATCTTCACCTTGCCCGCGTGGACAGCAAGTACCCTGAAGGTGACGTTAAGGTCGGGAATAACAATTGTTTCCTCACGCTTTCTGCTCAGAACTAACATCCCTGTGTTCCTTTTAAGAGTCTCGTTTCTTTTTGAAGGAAGTCACCGAACCAGAGTAGATGCTCCGGACCCTGCGAAACAGCTTGGACTTCAGCGTTCCATCACTCACCATGCGATCGACAGTCCTAATCGACAGCCTTAGCGTCCGAGCGGCTTCCTGTCGGGTTACGAACGTCTTTTTGCGAGGCATTGCTGCTGTGTTCCGTTGTCTTCTGCCGTATTCCGTTGTCCGCTAGAGTCTCTAGCTGTCTCGTCAACTGCGAGATGGAGAATCTACCTGAGCGCACAAAGTACCGCAAGTCACAATCTTACGATTGGAAGGAATAGTGGTCCGCGGTCACGATCAACACTCTATGTTGCGGTGTTAATCGGTCCTTCGGAAACGATCGTCTCGCCCTTCGGACGGTATGTGATGTCGCCACCGTTCGCAGAGGATCGCAAGCTCTTCAAGGCGTCGGCGTAGGTGGCGGATTTGACCTTTTTGCTGGCCGCAGACTTCACGGTGATTGTCACGTCGCCGGCCGACTCGTCATCAACAACCAGAGTTGCATCAGACGCCGTGCCCCATGTGGTCCCCTGAACAGTCAATAGTCCAGTCGTTTTATCCACAGCAATTACGGCAGCTGAATCGGCGTCATTCCGATTGTGTTTCAACATGAAAATCAGGTTCGTGTTATTCGCTAAGGTTCCGAGTCCTGTGATGACAATCTGCCACTGATCACCTTCCGTTACGTTGATCACATTGACCGACAGTGGAGAAGCGACATCTTCAGATACCGCCTGAACACCGGCAACGATGGATGCGATGTTAGCGGGGCTTAATCCACCAGCATTGTCCGCGATTGCTTCCAAAGAATCTGTAAGCTCACTGTACGCACCAGCACCAGCACCAGAGGTTTTGATCTCTGCCAAAGCTGTAGCGTCCGCAACTTGTTTACCCGCCATCAAACCCAACCACTCAGCGAGTATAGTTATTCCAGCGAATACTGAAGCTGCTGGAGGAACCACAGTGTTCGCTCCGACCGCAACCGTAGCCCCATCATACCCCACCAGCGGATGTGGAACGCCTTCAATGACCCCTGCAGTGTAACTGCCCTTGACCGACACTGCTCCGAACTGGGACGCAACGGCAGCATCAGGAGCATCCACTGTGTAAAGGTTGCCCGACCCTACTTGACGAATAGCTCCGTCAGCATGAGCAGTATCATCGGCTGCCTTATCTGAGAGGGAGGAAATCGTAACCGAGGATCCTCCTGTGCGGTAAACCGATAGCGTCAATCCTGCTTCAGCAGAAGCTAAGTCAACCTTTGCTGTGCCGTCGGTGTCGAATGCTCTGAAGAACATAATTGGATCGGACGAACCGACTAAAATCGCATGGCTCATAACATCCCCCCTGATAATGATAGTCGTCTGCGTCGTGTTTGGATGATGGCTGATGAAACCACAGGACAGTCAAAGTAGTTTCGTGCGCTTGCGAGGGCTTTGATTTCGTCGAGGGAGAGGGCACGGTCCCAGATGTAAACGTCGTCGATAACTGCCGCCGCATATTGGCCCGGATTATCGCCGCCGCCAATCCACACCCCGTGACCGTGAGTTTGCAGGGTATTCGAAGCACTGGCAAGCAGCACGCCGTCGCAATACATGTCAGTGCCGCCAGCCACGCCGTCCCGGAAAACGAAACATGCGTGATGCCATTCGCCATCCGTGTACGTGACGCCAGTACCGCGAAACGCTGAAGCCGTCCAGTCGTAGAATCCTAATTCATTATCGTTTAGCAAAATTGTATACTGCTGCTTTTTAATCACGAGCACACGGTAACTGGCACCAGCCCCTGATGTCTTAAACCAACACGTAACAGTAGGAGAAGTAGAATCGGCTACAGACGAATCAACCATATCCACATAATCATCCGTCCCATCAAAATCCAACGCCCGCGTACCGCCGCTATCGGTATCAGCAATCCAGTCGCCCGTGGTCATGTTTGTGAGCGTGCCAACATTCCCACCGCCACTGAAGTCCAGAGCGGTGACTGCAGCCAACGATCCCCAATCGTCATAGCTGGGAATAATTCCAAGGGCTGAGCCTTTAGTGTTTGGGACTTCAACTTCGTACTCGGAAGCGAGGAAGGCTACTTCTGCGGCGGTGAGGGCACGGTTGAAGATGCGGGGGTCTTTGATTGAGCCGTTGAAATACTGACCTCCATTAGCATT